>Ga0114932_10003232_pt1 | contig 16246 bp, 15 predicted proteins | sample 2SBtaG_2_FD_87286 | JGI IMG/M metagenome (GOLD analysis project Ga0114932, IMG submission 87286) | Deep subsurface microbial communities from Kolumbo volcano to uncover new lineages of life (NeLLi) - 2SBTROV12_ACTIVE470 metaG | ecosystem: Environmental > Aquatic > Marine > Volcanic ... | reverse complement strand
TTTCCGCTACCTGATAGTAGCGAGCGCTATTTATTAAGTTGGGATTTATGCCGAGTTATTGAAAACAATCAAACCAAAGGGTGTGGGCAATTTAGCGCCCAACAACTAGCTGATTTACCTTTAGCACCTCCTTCGTATGAATTATGGCTACTAAATAAACAAGACAATACCCAACAACTTGTCGCAAGTGCCGAGCAAGGAAAAATAATCACCGAAGCACTGGTAATGCAGCCAACGGAACAACCAAAAGAATTTATTAAAGACAAAACTATCGGCAATGAATTAGATGCACAATTAGCGAATGAATTATCAGCAGCTATAGACATACGTAGCGTTTATGATTTTGATGGTCAAGACAGCACAATAACTGCTACTAACCCAAACGGCATCACTCAACTTAGCGATCCATCCTTAACACCTGCTAACAACTTACCCGCTCGGTTTTTAAGAGTTATTCGCGGTGTGCCAATGCCTCCTAGAGAAGTTAGACGAATCAAAGGTTCTGATTTTGGTCGTAGTAGCAATCAGCTCATGCGTGAAATTGTTGGCTATACACCTATTCAACCTGATGGCTCGGTTAAAATAAAAGTTCCTGCTAACATCCCACTTGCGATAAGTGTGTTAGACAAAAATGGTCAACGCATTGGTGGTCGCCATCGTCAATGGATCACCCTAAAAGCAGGAGAAACCTTACAATGCAACGGCTGTCATAGCGCCAATAGCCAATTGCCTCATGGACGAAGTGATGCGCAAGTGCCAACCATTAACCAAGGCGCGTCAGGTGGGACTGCATTCCCTCATACCAATAACAGTATTATTGCTAGCCAAGGGCAAACCATGGCTCAAGCTTATGCAATGGCCAATGGCCTTCCAACGTTAACCGCAGATATTAAATATCAAGACTTATGGACCGACCCACAAGTATCAGCAGTAAATAACAGTTTCGAATATGGCTATGCTGATTTAAATACATCCCCGCCAACGGGTAGTGACTGTTTCAAACAATGGAATAGCTTTTGTCGGCTACAAATTAACTATGTTGAGCATATTGCTCCACTCTGGTCACTACCTCGACCAGTAAACGATAGTAACAGCCAAGCATTAATTGCTGATAATACCTGTACCGTGTGCCATAACACCGTTGATAGCGATGGTCTTGCCCAAGTGCCGGCAGGACAATTAGACCTCTCGTCATCCCCTTCAACCGACAATCCAGATCACTTAATTAACTATCGAGAATTACTCTTTAATGATGTCGAACAAGAGCTTGTTGACGGGGTTTTAGTTGATAAACTTGTCGAACTCTTAGATGATGATGGCAATGTTGTCTATCAAGTTGATGCTAATGGTGAGCTAATTTTAGATGCAGATGGTAATCCCATTCCTGTATTAACAACCATTAATGTGCCTTCAATATTGTCAACAAATGGCGCCAAAGCAAGCGCGAAATTTTTTGAGTTGTTTACCACAGGTACTCATCAAAATAGACTTACAGAGGCAGAATTAAAGTTATTGTCGGAATGGTTAGATATTGGTGGTCAATATTATAACACCCCTTTTTATCAGCAAAATTAGCCGTAAAATATCTAAAAAAATATTATGAATAACAAAAATAAACTCATTAGCCTAGCAATACTCTTTACCAGCTTATTTACCTTAGCCAAAGCTTATGCTCAAACAAATGATGACAGAGTATTACAAGTTGACGTACCCTTCGTAGAGCTACATTCAGGTCCAGGAATTGGATATCCTGTTCTTCAAGTTGTTGAACAAAATGAATCGATTACCGTATTAGTAAAACGCACCAACTGGCTTAAAGTAAAAGATATTCGTGGCTTTGAAGGTTGGCTACTACAAAGTGACTTATTAGGATTAAGTCAGCAAGGAAAAAAGCTATCAACCAAGCAACAATGGCAAACCTTTCAAGATCATGATTTTGAAGGCGGCATTATGTACGGTGATTTATCGGGTGCAAATTTTTACAATATCTATTTGGGCTATGCATTTACCCCTGTATTTAGTAGCGAAATATCAGCAGGTAAAGCCTTAGGTAACATTTCTGACAGCGACGTTTACGACATTATGTTAATTAGCCAACCATTTCCTGAGTGGGTAGTTATTCCTTATATGGGAGTTGGGGGTGGTATCATTAACACCACACCACATAGTGTTTTAGCCGACTCTAAAAATCGCCAAAGCACATTAATGAATGCGGCGATTGGTTTTAAATATCACCTGGCGCGTAATTTTTTATTACGTGCTGAATATAAATTCTCGTTGGCGTTAACCGATCGAGATAAAAATGAAGAGATAAACACATGGAAACTAGGTTTCAGCGTATTTTTTTAAAGTTAAAATTAACGGCTATTACTTTATTAATTATCAACTTAATTGATAATAATGTAGCTTTAGCAAACGAAAAAAACGCTCAAAATGAATCTGCTACTGATAATGAAATACAACTAAAAGCAGATGTTAAAAGACGTGAAGTGCTGATCGATATTTTAGACACCGAAAATATGGAATTAGGTGTACAGGCAGGTATTTTATCAATTGAAGATTTTGAAAGCGGTACTTGGCTTAGCGCACATTTTGCTTACCATATAAGTGAATATTTTTACCTTAAAGCAAGATACGGACAAGCCAAAGCAGGACAAACTAGCTTTGAGCGCTTAGTTAATTCAGCACCGTTATTAACTGACAAGCAGCGCGAACTGAGTTATTACGGCCTTAATATTGGCTATAACTTAATGCCTGGTGAAATTTTTCTTGGCCGCGATTTTGCCTTTAACAGTGTTTTTTCGGTTGAATTAGGCGGTGGTACGACAAAATTCACTGGCGATAACAGTTTTACCGTTAATGTCAGCACCAATTATCGGGTTTTCTTAACTGACTGGATAGCTTGGGATATTGGCATGAGTGACTATATTTTTGATACTCAAATCACTGGCGAATCAAAAACCACGCACAACTTAAATTTTAACACCGGATTTTCAGTATATTTTTAACGCTGTTAACGATAAATAAATGCACATTAGCGCATATAAGGTAAACACATGCTCAGCAATATTTTACATATCAAGCAAAAAACTAAATGGAAACATCAATTACCCATCACAAAAGTAAGCTTGTATATCAATAAAATTTATAAACATTTGAGTTTAATAGCTTTAGTGATTTTTTCTTGTAATGCACAAGCATTAACCATAGGGGATAAGGCACCCGATTTCACCTTAAAGAGCATCGCGGGTAAAAACCTAAATTTAAAGGAACAACGGGGCAATATTATCTTAATTAATTTTTGGGCGTCATGGTGTGGACCGTGTCGAAAAGAAATGCCCGCATTGCAAGTTTTACAAGAAAAATATCAAGATTTAGGCTTTAGTGTCTGGGGAATAAATGTTGAACAAGAAAATCAAGCAGGCAAACGTTTTCTTGCCGATTTAACGTTAACATTTCCGATCTTTTTTGATGCTAAAAACACCTTATCAGCAACATACCAAGTAGCAGCGATGCCAACTTCAGTAATTATCGATCGCAACGGCATAGTACGTTTTATTTTTAGAGGCTATAAAAGCGGCTATGAACATAAATATGCTAAAGCAATTAAACAGCTCATTAGAGAGTAATGAGATGATTACGTTTATCGCTAAAAAATGGCTTACTCTGCTGTTAATTATTGTTTTAAGCAACCTAACAGGATGCGCTCAACTTAATATTAAGCCTTGGGTAAAACCTTACGAAAGACAACATTTAGCTGATGAAATCATGAGTGCCAATCGTCATCCGATCGCAAATATGCATATTACCCACGTTTATGGTGCCAGAGAATCCGCACGTGGCGCAGAAGGAACAGGAGGTGGCGGCTGTGGCTGTAACTAAACCCAAAAATTCAAAAATATCCTGCTATTTTTTTAGTGCACTCATTTTGCTATTAGCGCTGTCGTGCCTAAAAGTAAGTACTGCTGCGGTATTAGATCCTGACCGAGCAGATGTGCTTTATCATAATTATGAAGGGGGCGGCATGAAGATTGACGGCCCTGCTATTTTATTACGAAAAAAAGCCACCGAGTCCGTGGCGCTAAGTGCTTATTATTATGTAGATATGATTTCTTCTGCTTCAGTCGATGTAATGAGCACAGCAAGCCCTTATAGTGAAAAGCGCAACGAAGCACAACTTGGTATTGAATACCTGCGCGATAAAACCTTAATGAGTATCAATGTTAGACAAAGTGACGAAAGTGATTATTTGTCCAAATCGGTCAGCGTTAATATTGCTCAAGATACCTTTGGTGACTTAACTAATTTAAGCCTAGGTTTAACCTTTGGTGATGATCAAATCAGCCGTAATGGCGATGAAAACTTTGCCGAAAATAGTAAACATTATCAATTGCGAGCTGGGCTTAATCAAATATTAAGCGCCAACTTAAGCGCCAACTTGTCCATAGAAGCTATTGCTGACCAAGGATACCTTAATAATCCTTATCGTACCGTTAGATATATTGATGCGTCATTACCTTCTGGGGTCGGTTATCAGGCAGAAGTTTATCCTAATACTCGTAACTCCTTTGCCAGTAAACTTTCGATGACTTATTTTTTGCCTTATCGTGCCGCTGTTTACTTTAATTATCGTTATTTTACCGATAGTTGGGATATTAATGCTGATGATGTTGAGCTAGGCTATCGGCATCCATTAGCAAAAATGTTAACGCTAGAATTTAAACTCCGTTATTACCAACAAAGCCAAGCGAACTTTTATAACGATTTATTTCCCTATCAAGATGCACAAAACTTCTTAGCACGAGATAAAGAATTAAGCGATTTTAACGACATTACCGTTGGGGTCGGTATTACTTATACCCTACCTGCAAAGTACTCTTTTGCTGATTGGCGCTCTGAAGCAACCTTGCAATGGGATTATATTGACTTTACTTACAATAATTTTAGAGATCCTACCGCAGAAGGTGGTATTGGTAACGAACCTTTTTATGGTTTTTCTGCCAACGTTGTACGCATGTTTTTCAGCTTATATTTTTAATTATTTAACCGATAAACCAAGGTTTTGTTTATGCTTTTTATAATAAATACACGATCATTTTTGCTTAACATGGTTAAATATTTTACCTTGCTATTAGTATTCTGTTCTGCATCGAATTTTGCCCAAGAAACACCAAAAGACAACACTAACACGTCATTAGCACAAGAGTTAGAACAGGTTAAGAGCGAAGTAATACAACTCAACCGAGAATTATTTATTTTAGAAGAAGATTTATTATTTCCGGCAAGCACCCAAATCGCAGTATTTGTTTCTGTTGATATAGGTCGCTTTTTTACTTTAGATAGTGTTGAACTGAAAATTGACAATAAAGATGTTACTGGCTTTTTATATACTGAAAGGCAACGTAAAGCCTTAGAAAAAGGTGGTATTCAACGCATTTACTTGGGTAACTTAAAAACAGGAAATCATCAAATAACGGCTATTTTTACCGGCATTAATCATGATGGAAGAACGACAAAACAAGCAATAACACATCACTTTGATAAAAATGATGATGAAAAAATGATCGAATTTAAAATTGAAGATAATGTCGCCAATTATCGTGCTGCACTCGCGGTTGAAGAATGGGCGTTATAAGTCATTATGGATGCTTTTTATCGACTCAGTTGTCTTCTTTTTTTGCTACTAATTACCTATAGCCATAATAGCTTTGCTCAACAAACTATAAATAATAAGCCTAACAGCGACATTAAACAGTCGCTCCATAAAGTTTATAGCGCTGCGTTTAAAAATAAATTATATCGACAAGCACTCTATTTTTATTTTAACGGTAACTATGCACAAGCACTCAATCAAATAAATATCAATAACGAGCGTTATCATGCCAATACGGCTAAAAGTGATTTATTCGGTGCGGGCTTACAGGTAACTTTAGGTTTACAACAACAAGCAACCCAAGCATTACAAAAGATAGAAAACACTGAATTCGACGACAACAACAAACAAAATAAAGCAGGTACTTCGGCAACCTCTCCACAAGAATTATTACTAGTTGCTTTATTGCAATTAACTGAACAAAAAATTCAACAGGGAAAAAACCTACAAGCCCAACAAACGCTTGCTAAAATCACCCATATACCACCCGCTTATTATCAACAATATTATGTATTAAGCCAGTTAGTCTATTGGCCTGAATCGCCGAGTCAGCTAGCAACAGTTAATGCTGTAGATGCTTCAACAGCTCAACCTAAAACAACAACTAAAGCACCACTAAACTCGCCTTACATTCAGTTAAACCAAGCATTATTAGATATTGAAAAGCATAACTTTTCACAAGCAGAAAGCATGTTACTTTCGTTAAAAAACACTCACCATAACAAAACTCGCTTAACGTTTTGGCAACGCCTTTTTAGCCCTTTTAACGACAACAACCAAACTTCTCAAGCAAACAAAACAAATAACCAGATACAACAGCAAGCCATAACAGACTACGCACAATTATTGTTAGCACAGTTATATGTAAAACAACAACGTTACAACGATGCGTTTATTACCTTAAAATCATTTCCTCAAGCTAGCCCATATAGCCGTTCTGCATTGTTTTTATTTGCTTTTGCGGCACAAAAAACACAACGTCATAATATGGCTATGACCCTGTTTAATTTAGTACAGCAACAATACCCTTATTCAAATTTAGGTTGGCAAAGTGCTTTGTTAATGGCAAGCCAACAACGTTCATTAGAAGACACCACAGAGCATAAAAATAACTTACAAAACAGCTTTGCTAGTTATCAACTAAGTGCCGACTTCTTTACTGACAAACTTAAAGAATTAACACAATTTGAACAGCAAATATTAGCTACACCAAACTTGCTGACTTTTGCCACCACTACCACAGCAAATAATAACGATAATGGCGAACTTATTGATGAATTAGCGACACCCAAACAATATCAAAGTAATTCACCTTGGTTACAAAAAGCGTTATTAGATACTGCGTTAAAAAGTCATTATCAGCAATTAATTGAATTACAGTTGCTAACCAAACATCTTAAAAAACAAGAGCATAAAAATAAGTGGCTTCATTACGCATTAACCCTTAATAACACTCGACAAAGTAAAATGATTGAGGCACAGCAGCAGCAGCAACAGCCAATAACAAGTAAAATTGCTCATTTGAAGGCGCTTAGAACTCAACTACAAAAAACACTAACCCTAATTGAACAAACGGATGACTTACAAGCATTGGCTACGGCTAAAGAGCAAAAATGGCTAACAGCTATCAACAACAGCGAACGCAGTATTAGCTTAATAGCAAAACATCGAGATGTGCAGCGTTACCAAAAAAGATTACAACGCATCAAAGGCGTGCTGCAATGGCAATTAAACCAAACGTTTATACCGCGCTTATGGCAAGCTAAATCACAATTAAAAAATATTGACGAACAATTAAACATCGCCACCAATAAAGAACAAGAGTTTACACACCTTGCTAATACTCATCAGTCGTTAGCTAGCATCACACAACGCCAGCAAAAAAATGGTGATAAAATAACTCAGTTATTCAAAAAAATTAATACCTTGCATCACAAAACTAGTGCCGAAATTAAAGCTAAAATACAGATTTTTATTAACGAACAGCGCGACTTATTAAACACTAATTTGTTAACTGCCCGTCATGCTATGGCTGAAATTTTAGAAAATAAATCGTCAAAAACGCAAAAGACCACAACAGCCGCCCCTCAATTAGCCCCCTCAAATGTTGTAAGTGAGGAGCCAAAATGAGAAAAGCACTAACGACGGTGATGACAGTTCTGCACACCAAAAGAAAACAGATCTGTAATTATGGTTTGCCGATATTACTCAGTACTGTGTTGTTATCGGGTTGTTTAACAACGCCAACGCCAGACGATGAGCAAATAAAAGTACAGAACAGGCCAACATTAGCAGATTTAACCACTAATGCTAACCTCACAAAAACAGATAATAAGCAAAGCAATAACTTACCTGCAAAAGACAAATTAGCGGCTATATATCAATCTATTTTAGCACTTGAGCCAAACCCAGAAATTAGAGCAAATGTTGAATATCGCTTAGCGCAAATTAACACTCAACATTATGAACTAACATCAACGGAAAATATTAACGCTAAAAGCCTTGTAAAAAGCGCACAACAATTACAACAACTTATTAGTGAATATAAAAGTTTATTACATAAATATCCGAACCGAAATGATAATGAATTCATTCGCTATCAATTAGCTAAAGCGTTAGATTTACAAGGAAATACTAAGGCGAGTTTAGCCGAAATAGAACAATTAATGCAGCATTTCCCTAACAGTATTTATAGTGCAGAATTAAACTTTAGACGCGGAGATATTTATTATAATAATGAAAATTACCAAGCGGCATTAACCGCATATAAAAAAGTAATCACGAATAGTCATAACGATAAATATTTACTCAACAGTATTTATATGACGGGTTGGTCACTATTTAAGTTAAATCGTTTAGCCGCTGCTGATCAAAGCTTTTTACAAGTATTTGAAACCATGATCGCCGCTAATCCACAAATAGCTAAAACGTCCAATTTTACTTTTGCTCAATTACCTAACTCAGCGAATAGCTTAGCTTCAGACACCCAACGCGTATTAAGTATTTCTTTAAGTCAGCAGCAACAAGTAAAGTCGTTAATTAAACTTGTTAAAAACAATCAAGATTTAGCCAATATATCGTTATACAAGCATTTACTATTTAAAAATTTAGCGACATTTTTATTAAAAAAATCACTGCCACGCGAAGCAGAGTTAACCTATAAAGCTTACCTAGACTTAGCACCTAATACTCTTTGGTCTGCACGCTTTACACTAGACTTATTGACCCTGTATCAAAAACAAGGACAATACACATTAATCGATAAACTTAAAAATACCTTTGTTAAAAGATATGGCATTAATAGTATTTTCTGGCAGCACGCCAACTTAACTGAACAACAAGAAGTTTTACCCAAATTACTTAAATTTAGCTATGCCCAAAGTCAGCGTTTATATGCTAAAGCCCAACAATTGAAGCAAGGAAAAGCACGCATAATTGCTTTTAAACAAACCACCAGTGCCTTACATACTTATTTATTGCATGCTCAGTTAGCGCAAGCCAAAAACTTATTACAGCATGATCTATTTACCAACCAATATTTATACGCCGAAGCCAATTTTGAAGCGCAGCAGTATCAACAAGCCTTAACTAGCTATGAAATACTTGCCTATAAAACCTTACCTGCATCAAATAAGCAGCAAGATAATAACTTAGCGCTGCAGCAATCTTGGCAAACATTACAAGAGAAATCAGCATTTGCTAGTACGGTAACCGTTAGAAAGTTATTAGCAACTTTCAACGCTAAAGAGGTGAGTGAGAATAAAGCCTATCAACAGTTAATCAGCAAAAGAAATAAACTTGATAAACAGTTTATTGCTAATTATCCAAAAGATAAGCGGGCTCTAGAAATAGCCACAAAAGCCGCCCAATATAGTTTTGCAAGTAATAACTATGCTGAAGTAAGTTACTTTACTGATTTTGTACTTAAAGCCTATCACCTAGATAAACCGCAAAAATCAAACACCTCTTTACCGGCAAAATCATTAAAACAAATTAAGATAGTAACGCAGTTACAAGCCAATAGTTTATATAAACAACAACGTTATCAAGAAGCCGAAAATGCATATCAACTCGCGCTTAACTATATTGGCAAAGAGACATCTTTACGCCATGAACTGCGAAATTTACTGGCTTCATGCATTTATTTTCAAGGTCAGGCGTTAAAAGCAACACAACCACGGTTAGCCGTTCAACATTTTTTGCGACTAGGTAAAGTTATTCCAGAATCGAGCTATAGATTAACTGCCGAATTTGATGCCGCTAATTTATTATTAGATCAACAATTGTGGCAACCCGCAGTAACCGAGCTATTAGCATTTCAAAAACGTTACCCCAAACATACTTATAGCAAAAGTATTCCTGCTAAATTGGCAAAAGCCTATGTAAATTTAAAACAATGGCATTTAGCCGCAGACCAATTATTAGTTATAGTTGGCAATGCTTCAACGAAAGAACTAAAGCGTGAAGCTCAATATACAGCCGCTGAATATTATGAAAAGGCAGGAGATAAAGCTAAGGCTTTAATCGCCTTTAGAAAATATGCACACACTTATCCGCAACCTTTTGCTATTGCTCAAGAGGTTCGCTATAAAATGAGTGAATTTTATCAAGATAATAAAACCGCTAATAAACGCTTTTATTGGTATCGTAAAATACTAAAATTTAATGCCATAGAACAAAATAAGCCGACACAAAAAATAACCGCACGTACTACTTTTTTAGCAGCAACGGCCGCTTTTGGATTAGGGCAAGCACATCAACAAAGTTTTAACTGGATCAAGCTAAAAGCCCCGTTGAAAAAAAGCTTAAAGCGTAAACAAAAAGAAATGAAAAGAGCGATCCATTATTACCAGCAGGTATTAGACTTTAAATTAGCCAGTTTAGCCCCGCATGCAACGTATAATTTAGCAACCTTATACCAACAGTTAGCTGAAGACGTTTTAACCTCTCAACGCCCTAAAGGGCTTGATGAATTAGCCTTAGAAGAATATGAAATAGTTATTGAAGAATTGGCGTTTCCGTTTGAAGAAAAAGCTATCGCCATACATTTGAGCAATAGCCAGCATACTTGGCAAAATATTTACGATAAATGGATAGCTAAAAGTTTTGCCGCCTTAGCCAAATTATCGCCTGCACTTTATAACAAAAAGGAGCAACTACCTGATGTTATTGATGCCATTTATTAAGCAATTTATTAATACATTGATGCCGTTACTTAAAAGCGCTAAAAACAAAGTAGTAACAATAGTCTTTATTACCGTGTTGATGTTACAAGGCTGTGCAACACCAAACAGTAATGAGTCATCATCAACCCAGTCATTAAAAAATTTAAGCAATGATATAACAGGCATGGTTCAGGTTGATAAAAAGCAACAGCCGAGTTCAAAAACACCACGTATAGACCAAGCTGATAATAACAAAAATGCCTACCTTACTGGACAAGCAAATACAGTCGTATTACCCGAAAGTCAGCAAAATTTTCAAACAGCATTATCTTTAATGCAAGCTAAACAATGGGTAAAAGCCGAACAACTACTTAATAAAGTAATTGCTAAACAACCCGAACTGAGCGGTAGCTATGTCAATAAAGCGTTAATTGCGATGCATAAAAAATCTTATCAGCAAGCCAATCAACTGCTAAGCAAAGCCATTTCAGTTAATGCTAGCAATCCATACGCTTATAATCTGCAAGGACAATTAGCTCGTATTCAAGGTAATATTTATCTTGCAGAAAAAAGCTACCGTCAAGCGTTAAATATTTGGCCTCAATATAGTCAAGCGCAGTTAAATATGGCAATTTTACTAGAATTATATCGTGGCCAATTTTTGGCTGCGCGCAGTTATTATCAATCCTACTTAAAAACTAAGCCTGATGATAAAAAAGTACAGCGCTGGCTTGCCAGTTTAGAAATAAAAATGAAACGAGCTGGGTTACCTATCCCCAAAAATAATATCAATACTAATAAGTTAGCTCCGCCCGAAACTACCGATAAAGCCAATAAAGAACTGAGTAGGTAAGAACGATGATCCCTAACCCTAAATATCTTGTTATTTTATTACTGTTCATCAGTTTTGTTTCTTTGAAAGTATCGGCCAATGACACGAATAACAAAATAAAAACTAAGCAACCATTGATCATAAAAAGTAAAATACAAGGTTCGCAAGAACAACCAAAAGTGTTGTATATCATGCCTTGGCAAGGTATAAAGACTCCAATCGTTGTTAAAGGTAAAAATATGAGCATTACCCTACCGAACTTTAAGCCTATTAATCCAAGGGTTTTCAAACAACAAGTTAAAGACTTTAACGAACAACAAAAAATAAACAATAAAGGACAATAACATGAGTTTTTTCGACAGTATCATCGCCTTCTTACAAAATGGTGGCACCTTTATTTATCCTATCGCTTTGGTATTAATTATAGGCTTAGCCATCACAATAGAACGTTGGCTCTACCTCAGTTCGGTTAATCGAGCGAACCAAAAAGCATTATCGTTAATACAAAATGCCTTAAAAACAGGTGATGTTGCCGCTATAGATAATCATGCTAAAAACAGCAATGCGCCGGTTTTAAATGTTTTAAAGTCAGGAATTACACGATTATCTAACGCCAACCAACGAGAAGATGTTGAGTATGCGATGGAAGAAACGATTATGGAGTACATGCTGCGACTAGAAAAACGGACACCATTTTTAGCTATTTTAGCCAATATTGCCACATTACTAGGGCTTCTCGGGACTATTATGGGGCTTATTGCCGCCTTCTCTGCCGTCGCGAATGCTGATCCTGCCGAAAAAGCGAATTTATTATCGGCAAGTATTTCCGTAGCAATGAACACTACCGCCTTTGGTTTGATCACCGCGATACCTCTTATTTTGTTTCATTCAAGCTTGCAAAGCAAAACCACCACAATAACTGATTCGTTAGAAATGGTTGGTATCAAACTACTTAATTCATTATCTTTTAATAAACCAGTAGACGCCTCTCAGAGCAAGTAATAATGAGAATTAGACGTCGACAAAAAAGCAAACCCGAAAGTGAACTAGACATTACCTCATTTATGAATTTAATGATTGTGCTAGTTCCTGTGTTGTTGCTTAGTTTAGTTTTTTCACAAGTAAGAATTTTAAACTTACAGTTGCCGATAATGGCAAACAATCAACAGCCTGACCTTAAAGATAAACCCAAGCAATTAGAGTTAGTGATCACTAAACAACATTTAACGCTAAATTACCCAACCGGGGTGTTACTAAAACGCTTTGATGTTGATGAAAAAGGCTATGATTTTTCAGCCCTATCGGTTTATTTACAAGATTTAAAGTTAACCTTTCAACAACAGCATATCGATAAAAATGACATTGTTATTTTGCTTTCGCCCAAAGTGGATTATCAAACTATCGTTTCGGCAATGGACACAGTCCGTTCATTTAAAACGGTGGTTGCAGCAAACCTTGTCGATGCAGAATTATTTCCGTTGATTTCATTAGGAGATGCTCCAATTGCCTCAAAAACAGCATCGAAAGCGCAAGGAGAGCAGCCATGAAGCAATCTCCAAAAGCAAGAAGACTTGCGCGACACCATAAAAGAATTAACACAGCTAGCAAACTAAACCTTGTTGCCTTAATGGATATATTTACCATTTTAGTGTTTTTTTTAATAGTTAATCAATCTGAAGTTAGGGTGCTACAAAACACCAAAGAAATTAATTTACCGGTTTCGCTTGCCGAACAACTTCCAGAAGAAAACTTAGTTATTACCGTACTTAATAACCGCGTATTAATTCAAGAGAAAATGATCTGGCAACAAGCTAAAAATACAAAAGTACTCACCGAAGAAAACAGCATAAAACTCAATCAATCATTAAAAGCTGAATTAACATACCAAGCCAGTAAACGTAATAAATTATCACCGTCAGAATTACAAAAAGGGAGAGCAGTTACCATTATTGGCGATGCAACAACCCCTTATGAGGTGTTAAAACAAATTATTAGTGCTTGTGCAAATAGTGATTATAGAAATGTTTCTCTTGCCGTTAAACAGCAGGCAAAAAGTAAACCAAGCGAGGGGGCGTAATGGCAGCTATTAGCATAACAGCCCAACAAGATTGGCATAGCGTTGATGACTTTATAAAACCAAGCGTACAAGACAAACTGTTTACTCGTATACTTGCCGTACTGTTTGTTGTTTATTTATTGCTTGCCGTGATTGTTCCCTCGCTTGAGCAAGTTAAAATAGCACGAGAAATAAAAGAACGCCCACCAGCACATCTTGCAAAAATATTACTTAAAGAAAAACAATTACCGCCGCCCAAAAAACCTAAGATTGAGCCTAAAAAAGAACCGTTAAAAAAGGTAAAAAAACAGCCCGTTAAATCAAAGAAAAAAGCTATTAAGCAAACAGTTCAGCAGATCAAAGAACAAGCTAAAACAACCGCGAACAATACTGGTTTAGCTACCATGAAAGACGAATTATTTGCAATGCGTGAAGCGTTTGATATTGCCCCAACAACGGCAGTTAAACTAAAAAAAAGCAGCAACGAAGCGACAAAAATCAAAAGAAAGCTACTCGCCGCAGAAACAACTAAGCAAAGTGAAAAATTGGCGCAATCGTCACTAAGAACTACCGTGGCAAGTGATAAATTAAGTACCAAAAGCACTGAACACGTTCGCTTAGGCGAAAAAGAAATACTCGCAAATAATCAACTTGAACAAGAAGAAAGTTTAACGCCAACGTTAGGACAACGTTCAGAAATGGCTATTCGCAGAACTTTAGAAGCGCATAAAGCGCGCCTTTATTCACTATACAATAGAGCGCTGCGTAAAGATCCACTATTGCAGGGTAAGGTTTTGTTCGAGATAGAAATACAACCTAGCGGAAAAATTAGCCATGTGAGCATTAAATCAAGTGCTCTCAACAATGCTAAATTAGAACGACAGTTAACCCTTATTTTAGGTCGAATAAAATTTCCTCATGAAGATGTCGCTGCCATGATGACTATTTGGGCGATTGAATTTCTACCGAGTTAATATGAACCACTAAAATAGACTCAATAATTTATTCATACAGAAAAGTATTACTGTGCTTAATCGCGTAAAACTTTTATCTCAACGTGACTAAGGAGAAAAACACTTTATTGTTGTTATTCTCCTTAGTTATCGTATGTGTTCGTACACCAACTAAATTTACTTGCCTACAGAGCAGTTTAATTTCACATTTAAAATGTCATCTCAAGTTCAAAAAACAGTCACTGAACTGTAAAACTTAATCTCTAGCTTTGTTCCTATAAATATTCTGACTTTATGCTATTGCTTCCTGATTTATAGGACTTTATACCAGTTTCATTAATTAGGTGGCCTACTTTATACGCAGAAAAAATTACCAAATACAAGGCATTTATTTTAATAACTAGTTGTTCTAATTATAAAATAAATAACGAAGTAGTTGGTGATTTTAACAAGTAGAAATGGTCACATACTTAGTGAGATTGGTATTATATGACTAAAGTACGTTATAAAACCGTATGGTTATCAGACATTCATTTGGGCTGTAAAGATTGTAAAGCCGACTATCTGCTAGATTTTCTTAATCATAGTGAAATAGAAGTATTATATCTGGTTGGCGATATCGTTGATATGTGGGCAATGTCAAAACAGTTTCGTTGGCCACCATCTCATAATGCGCTATTTCATAAATTATTATCGCTATCAACCTCTGGCACACGTGTTATTTATTTACCCGGCAACCATGATGAACCCCTGCAAAAATACCATGGCATGAATTTCGGCAACATTGAGGTTTGCCGTAGTTGCGTGCATACCACCGAGCAAGGGAAAAAGCTGTTGGTTTTACATGGTGACCAATTTGACCAACAAGTTTGCTTTGGGGCAATACATTCATGGTTAGGCGATTTATTGTATGACTTACTGCTATTTTTGAACCGTTGGTACAACTGGGGACGCATTAAAACTGGGCGCTCTTACTGGTCTTTAGCTAGTTATATAAAAAGCAAAATTAAAGGTGCTAATAATGCCATTGCCCGCTATCGAGAAGCCTGTTGCCAAGCAGCTAAAGAACAAGGATTAGATGGTGTGGTGTGTGGTCACATTCATCATCCTGAAATTATCGAACAACAAGGCTGTTTATATTTGAACGACGGTGATTGGATAGAAAATTGTTCTGCACTAGTCGAATCAGAAACAGGTGAATTATCTCTAATTTATTGGTCACAAATCATCAATATTAATAACTTAGTGAATATTCCTGCTAATGCTATTGAATCTAAAGGACGCAAGGTCGCTTAATGTCGTCTTGAGTTTTTATCTTTTAAATATTACATAATCTATTGGACAAACTATGTTTAGTGTAAGTGAAGTCGTAAATAATCATTATCCTAACATCGCAGATAAACCTTGGTTGTCTAAATCGCTTAATTTTGTGCTGCGCCATTTATTACATGAACAAGAAATAGCTGATTTTGGTGAACATTATCCTCACTTATATGGCGTTGATTTTGTTGAACAAGTATTGGAATATTTTAATGTTAGTTACTCTATTCGTGACAATGAAAAAGAACGCATTCCCAGCCAAGGACG
>Ga0114932_10003231_pt1 | contig 16246 bp, 19 predicted proteins | sample 2SBtaG_2_FD_87286 | JGI IMG/M metagenome (GOLD analysis project Ga0114932, IMG submission 87286) | Deep subsurface microbial communities from Kolumbo volcano to uncover new lineages of life (NeLLi) - 2SBTROV12_ACTIVE470 metaG | ecosystem: Environmental > Aquatic > Marine > Volcanic ... | reverse complement strand
CTCATCCCACCAAGGTTTTTTTGTATATTCTGCAAAAGCCCAAATGTCCTCAATTCCCAAATAAACATCGGGGTTACATTTTTCCACAATGTCGTCTATGGTATAAAATCCGTAACTCGCCATTCTTTCTTTCGAGGGATCTCCTTGAATGAAATTTAAAACAGCGGGGTCTGTGGGGTGAGTTCCATAAGATTCCCAAGGAGTTAAAAGGTCACTACCATATTTAACTCCGTTTCCAGCCTCGATAACCTCGATGTCAGGGTCATTGTGGAGGGCTAAAAGAATATTGCGAGCATTTTTACCAAAACCCGTGACCAATCTGCTGTGGTTTGAGTGGACTAAGACTTTTAATTTTTTAGAATGGGACATCTAAATCTTCAAGTTCAACAGCTTCTTCGGGTTCGCGGGCCTCCTGTTTTGGGGCTTGAACTTTATAAGAATCATTAACAACAAAAGAATCTAAGATATACTTTTTGAGTAATTCAGAGAGAGCTTCCGTTTCTCCAGCCTCTAGTGGTAATTTAAAAGTCTGGGAGGAATTTCTTGTGACGGTAAGTCCAAAAGCGGGGGTGGTGTGCCATTTTTCCCCCTCTTTCTCCATAACCTTCCTTTTTTTATCCCAAGGAGTAAATCTAATAATGGTGGTGTCTTCTCCTCTGCGGTGGAATGCCACAAAGGGAATTCTTGTTTTAAAGGAAGAGAGCACTTCACCAGCCTCAGTGGGAGAAAGTTTGATTGTGCCAGATTTTTCAGGATTTTTGGCATTTTCCTTGAAGGAGGCGCTTTTCGTCTGATCGTTCCAGCTATGCTGTTGGATCATGGAAACATACATAACAGCGTTACCTTTCTTGTCTTTTGCTAAATCAAAGCTAAAGGCGCATCCTGTATTTTTAGAGTTTGGCTTATAAAGAGTAAATTTCATTGAATTCGTGTAATCTATTAAAGATAATCTATTGTATTATGGCTTTTAATAAAATTCAACCTGAACAAGTCCAGCAGCCTAATTTTTTCAGTGCGTCTGGGGACTTTAATATTGATCAGTCTACTGATACAGGGGTTGGAATAGAACTTTCTAGAAACCTAACTGGCGATTTTTACTATTCGGGGAATTTGTTATTAAATACTAGAGAGGTTTTTGGATTAGGGAATACGGGAGATAATCACTTTAATGTCAATAGCGGGAACCTTTTGCTTCGTGGGTCTAGAACCAGAATAGGAGACGGGGTAAACGATGGAAACAATATCTGTATAAACGCAGACGGTTCAACCGTAAGTGGATTAAATAATGTAATTTTAAATGGTTCTACCGTGTCGTTTTCTACGGGGACAAGAAACAACACCTGTTTGGCTGGAGATAATATATCTTTTCCAACTCAAGCGACTGGTTGCGTTGTTTTAAAAGATTCTTTAAGTTCCTCAACTATATCCGCTGTCATGGATCAGTCTCTTTATGTGGGTTTTGAATCTGGCAACTTTTTTAACTTGGGTCAGACACTTTTTTCAGATCATGTAGGAATGGCGGGATCTGGTATTATCTCAGGAGACCTTAATGTTATCGGGAGCGGAATGATAACAGGACAAGAGGTAATAACTCGCCATTATCTCACTGGCTATAGTGAAAATAATTATGTAAGTCGTTCTCTTGCTCAACCCATAACGGGAGAAAAAACCATAGAAAGCACTATGAGGTTTAATACTGGTTTCCAGTTACCTCTATATACAGGAACTCCAGCGGCACCTCTTTTTGCAGGAACCGCTACCGCTGTAGCTACAGGAGCGTTAGCAATATCTGGACACACTCTTTATGTGTGTGTGGGAGGATCAACGCCCACTTGGGCTGGGATTGCCATTTCAGGCGCTTTATAAATTAATCAAGATCTATCTTGATGTTCTTATTTTCAAATGACTTGGGCCTGTCATCAAGATGCTTTTTACCTACTGTTTTTTCGTAGTTTTTTAAGTATTCTTGCTTAACTGGATCTTGCCCTCCGTTTTTTTCTGCTCTTTTGTGGCTCAATTCTGCTGATAAATCCAATATATCTCCCACAGAACCCTTCATATTAGCTGTTTTTTCTACGAAGGCGTTGCTGCTAAACGGGTCAACATCGCTAGCTATTGAAGCGTTAGGGGATAAAAACACCCTCTGCCATTCAATTCCGTCTTTTGAAAAGACATGAGGATCATCCATACCCTGAAGAACTTCTTCATATACATCCTCTTCAGGGTGTTTATAAATGTAAATGGGCATTATTTATAATTAAATTTACTCCTTATCGGGGTTTAATTTTATGAATTTAGTGAGAGCTTCAAGTCTTTTATTGGGAGCATCTAATCCTCCAATAAGGGTATAAACAACTAGTTTGTCTCTGGAGGGATCTTCATAGATTCCTCGGTGGACTAATGCGTTTCCAGTGATCGCGGCCAAGGTGGAAAAGGCATGTTCAAGATTATCCATGAGACCTTCGGTATTTTCGAATATTGAAGTTCCACCCACAACAACTCCAGCAGCCGCAGTTGCTGTTTTCAAATCAAAACCCTCTGCGAGAAGAGTTTTTTCTAGATTTGATTTAAGGGCTGTAGATATGCCTGTTTGAGATTCAAAATCTTTAACTGTAGTTACCCCCATGATCATGCATCCCGCAGACTTCATTACGCTATCATAGTCCTGTGGATCAAAGGAGGTATAGTCAGAATTTTGAGTTGATAAAACATTAAAAGTGTGAAACAGCCCAGCAACAGTATTATTAATGGTGGGCCAAAACGCCTTAACGGTAAGTTTTGGGTAAAGCTTTTTAATTTTTTGGTTATCGACAATAATAAGTGGAGAGAACTGTTTATTATCGGCCATCTCACAAAGTTGCTTCATTCGGTTGTATGCATTTTCTGCTACAACAGGTGATGCAGACTCGCCAGCGGTAGGAAGAGACGCAATAACACCGATTCTTTCAGATGCATCTTCACGCCCCACATAAGTAAAATATTTTTTACATAATTTAATTAAAGGCGTAACCGATCCACCCCCTGACCCTCCTGCAACACCTGCACATATAATGATGCGGTCAACATTTTCTCCAACAATACTCTTTAGTTTATCGAAGACTTCTTGTTCTCGCGCCTCAAAAGCGATGGCAGATTTTTTTTGGTCCTTTCCTGCGCCTTGGTCTCCATAGTGATCAATATAAAATTTGTGCTCTTCGGGGAGGGCTAATAAATTTAGATCGTTTTTGGCTGTATTGATCGCGAGGGTTTTTTTATAACCAAGATCATAGAAAGCCTTAGCCATCCTTCCTCCTCCTTGCCCTGCTCCTATGAAAGCGTAGCACAAAGCTCCACCTGACTCATCCTCAATTGTATCTTCATCTGCCTCTGGGTCAATTTCAAAATCCTCCAAAGGAAGATCTGGAATTTGTGCGGCAAAAATAGGCTTTTGCTCTTGAGCCTCATTTTTAGCTTCTTCTTTTGTTTCTTCGGATTCGCTCATGATATTTTTAGGAGGTATATGCCGATAAGATATCGGTCTTTGATAAAGCGCATGGTCGCGCCTAAAATCTTTTCCATCCCCCATTGGGTCATTTAATTTATATATTGCGTCTTTTTGTTACACCTCTTAAGGGCAGCTTGGCATTACTTAATTTCTATTTTGCGTTTTTCGCTAACGCATTTTTTAGGCATTGTAATAGTTAATAGTCCATTTTCAGTGTCGCATGAGATATCTGCGACCGAAACCGCGCCATATAAATTTAATTTAAAATCTCTTTGGCGTTTATCATTTTTTGCCTTAATAATTAAATTGTCATTTGTGGCCGTAATGTCGATATCCTCTTTTGAGAAGCCAGCAAGTTCGAATTCGGCGGTATAAGCATCCCCGCAATCTTTAACATCTGCATGTTTGCTAGTCCCAAACGCATCGAAAAAATTATCCAATAGGTGTGTATTTAATTTGTAGTTCATAATAGTTTATTATATATCATTATTCGTGCCAAATCAAGAACCACCGTAAATACGCTCTAAAATTGCTTCTATTGTTTTGGAATATGTAAATTTGTCCCGTAATTTTGTCCCTTCTGTGTTCTTTTGACCTACTTTTTCTAGTGCCTTATCAAAGGATTTGAGAATATCTCCTCCATTTAATTTATAATAATCACCTTGGTTAAAAGGATTTCCTTCTTTAAAAAAGAAATTATCATAGCATGGCTGCTTTCCTACAGGCTCTATTAATATAGAGTTTTCTGGGGTTGCCCAGTCCTTATGAGAAGAGCAATTACTAACTATTGACCACTTGCCAAGAGCAGTGCAATTAAAAGCTGGTAGATTCCATCCTTCTCCATTTGATAATCCAGATAAATCAATATCAATGGAGTTCATAAAGTCGTTTACTTCAGAATTTGTTTTCAGGTGGGGTAAGAAGTTTATATTAGAAACTGCGGTTCCCTTTAGGCAGTTGGCTATGGCGTGGTTCATTTGTTCCGCATTAAAGAACGGATTGCTAACCAGACAAGAGAGTTGGTATTTAGGATTATTGCCGAATTTTTTCAGCCATAGTTCAATTATTGCTTGGGTGTTTTTTCTTCTCTCAAACTTACCTATTAGGCCGAAGTGAACAACATCATTTCCTAAGTATTTTTTATCTGTTTCGTAAAAATCTGGGTCAAATCCCAGAGGGACATGAGAAACATTCTTACACCCTTTGTTTTTGAATATTTCTGCCGCCTCAGACGATGAAAAGAAAACATGTTTTTGCAGATTGACAATATTTATTTCTTCTTCGGTAGGAGAATCAACCTCATAGAAGGTATATAGATGTTGGTTAGGGAGAACTCTTTCTGAGCCATTAATGTGCCAGACTTTTAAAGTTGGTGTGGAGGAATCTAGTTTTTTGAGTCGGTTCAGGGCTATAGCCTCAACCCATTTTTTAAATTCATCGTCTATTTTATCATATGCCTCAAATTGCCCTTGGTCTCCCATTGGGAACATGTTGATATCTAAGTCTTTATTTTTAAGCTCTCTTAAAAAATTGATTGATACGTTACCTAAGCTTAATGAGTTTATAGGCGCGTCAAAATTTAATTTTTTCATTATCAATCTTGTTATTTAGCTCTTTTATAGCCCTGTCGTGTAAATTTATACATCCCTGAGCGGATAGATTTATCTTTTCAGCAACCTCTTTCCAAGGTTTTAATTTTCCACCTCTTCCACAAAAATACCTTTCATGGAAAATAATTTTTAATCTTTTGTCTTTATGTTTATTAATTAGATTTAAAATTCTCGAAAAAGAATCGTTTGCTTTACAGGACTCGTCAGGGGTTAAAGCCTTGTCTTTCTGAAAAAATTGTATCTCCTCGAAATTAGAAGAGATTCTGTTTTTTTTGTTTTTCGTTTTTTGAGTGAGACACATATATTTAGCTTTGTTTGCTAAATGTGTAGAGAATTTTGCTTTTTCGGGGTCATACTCTAAAGCCGCCTTGTAGATGACATAATCCTTATCCCCCATGATATCTTGGATTTGATTTTGGGTTAAGCACTTAAAACCAAATTTCTTAAGCATGTCTACATAAATCCCTGAATGACGAGAAATTAGCTCAGTTAGTGCTAATTCGTCATTTTCATCTCTGATCATTTTGGTTAGATCAGAATCTGTAACATCTTCAATCAAATTTGTTTCATTTAGTATAATCTAAACTAGTGACTTTCTCAATAAATTTTTTTTTCTTGACAGCTTGATTTTCGAGTTCATATTCCTAGAATTAGAGCGTATCGGATACGAACGTAATGGATACGAATTAAATTAATATTCATTACGTTACGATACGATCTTATTAATTTAATGAGCATAGCTCTTTTTCAAAAAAAAGGATTGACCCATTTCTTAACCCCCCCTAACATGTGTAATTTTACGAGATGATTTTCGAAGAACAAGTTTCCAGAAAGCCCGACCATTACCCTTGGGCGCAAGAATTTATTGACGTTATGCATGAGGGTTTTTGGACGGATAAAGAATTCAGTTTTACCAGCGATGTTCAGGATTTTAACGTAAATTTAGACGAAACAGAAAAAGAAATAATAATTAGGACACTTTCAGCTATTGGGCAGATAGAGGTAGCAGTTAAAAAGTTCTGGAGTAAACTAGGGGACAATCTTCCTCACCCCAGCTTAACTGATCTTGGCTATGTAATGGCTAATGTGGAAGTTATTCACAATAATGCATACGAGAGGTTATTAAAGGTTCTCGGATTAGAAGATGTCTTCGAAGAGAATTTAAAATTAGATTTTATTGAGGGGCGCGTAAATTACCTAAGAAAATATACTCATCGCTTCTACAAAGATTCCAAGAAGCAATATGTTTATGCGCTAATATTATTTACACTTTTTGTCGAAAATGTATCTCTGTTTAGCCAGTTCTATGTGATAAACTGGTTTAATCGCTATAAGAACGTGCTAAAGGATACTGGTCAACAAGTGAAATATACGAGAAACGAAGAAAACATTCACGCCTTAGCAGGAATTAAGATAATCAATACCATTAAACAAGAGCACCCAGAACTCTTTGATAAAGAGTTAGAGGAGAGAATAATCCAAGAATCCGAAGCGGCTTTTAAGGCAGAGTCTCAAATTGTTGATTGGATGGTCAATGGATATGACCAAAAAGGGATGAATGCTCCTGTTTTAAAAGAATTCATAAAGAATCGAATAAATGAATCGTTAGAACAAATTGGATTTTCTAAAGCTTTTGATATTGACAAGCGACTTTTAGTGAATACAATTTGGTTTGAGGAGGAACTGCTCGGCAATAATGCCACAGATTTCTTCCATACTCGACCTGTAGAATACGCGAAAAATTCGCAAACATTTGATGCAGACGATTTATTCTAATGAAAGATTATTATTGGTTAAACGAAGATTCGAAACAATTCCTAGAAAGAGGATATCTCCAAAAAGGAGAAAGTCCCAGAAAGAGGATTAGGGCAATAGCAGAAGCTGCTGAGAAATATCTAAGGCAAAGCGGATTTGCAGATAAGTTTGAAGATTATATGAAGAGAGGTTTTTACTCTCTCTCTAGCCCCGTATGGTCTAATTTTGGTAAAGATAGAGGGCTTCCTATATCCTGTAACGGGGTATATATAGATGATAAAATGGATTCCATTCTTCGCAAGCAAGCTGAAGTTGGGATGCAGACCAAGCACGGATCAGGAACTTCTGGTTACTTTGGAGACCTGAGAGGAAGGGGTGTCCCTATTAGTGTCGGAGGTGTCTCTGCTGGGGCAGTATACTTCATGGAACTTTATGACAAAGTTGCAGCGATTGTTTCTCAAGGCCATGTAAGAAGAGGCTCTTTCGCGGCTTACCTTCCCATTAACCACCCTGATATTGAGGAATTTTTAAGAATAAGAAGTGAAGGCAACCCAATACAAGAAATGTCTTTTGCTGTTTGCATTGATGATAAGTGGATGCAGGAAATGGTTGATGGAGATAAAGAGAAAAGAAAAGTTTGGGCTTCGGTTATAAAGAAAAGATTTGAAACTGGTTATCCATATATATTCTTTACAGACAATGCTAATAACAATGCCCCCCAAGCTTATAAAGACAAAAAACTAAAAATTCACGCCTCAAACCTTTGCAGTGAAATCGCCCTTCATTCCTCAGAGGATGAATCGTTTGTTTGTTGTTTATCCTCCCTGAATCTTCTTAGATGGGATGAGATTAAAGAGACGGACGCTGTTGAAACGCTTGTTTGGTTTCTTGATGCAGTCATGGAGGAATATATTTATAAGACAGAAAATATTCCCTTTATGAAGTCTTGTCATAATTTTGCCAAAAGGCAAAGAGCATTAGGTCTCGGTGTTCTTGGTTGGCATTCGTTGCTTCAATCTAAAAAGATAGCCTTTGAAGGACTGGAGGCTCAATTTTTAAACGCAGAAATACACAACATTATAAGAGAGCGTTGTGACAGGGCAACATCAAAGCTTGCTGAAGAGTTTGGAGAACCAGAGCATCTCCGTGGGTATGGAAGACGCAACATGACAACAATGGCGATTGCCCCCACTACTTCTAGCTCATTTATTCTTGGACAGGTTTCTCCGTCTATAGAGCCATTAAATAGTAATTATTTTACTAAAGATTTAGCTAAAGGTAAATTTACATATAAAAATCCTCATTTAGAAGAACTTCTTGAAGAAAAGGGTAAAAATAATGCCACTACTTGGAAATCAATTCTAGTAAAAGGAGGATCTGTTCAACACCTAGATTTCCTCTCAGATCATGAAAAAGATGTATTTAAAACCTTCGGAGAGATTTCTCAGAAAGAGATAGTGATACAAGCGGCTCAGAGACAAAAATATATCGACCAAGGTCAAAGCTTAAATGTAATGATTTCGCCTAAATGTCCACCAAAACAGGTGAGCGAATTGCTTATTTTTGGCTGGGAACAAGGAGTTAAGAGCTTTTATTATCAAAGAAGTGCTAACCCTAGCCAAGAATTAGCTAGATCTATATTAAATTGTTCTTCCTGCGAAGGGTAGTTCCCACTGATATTTTTTCCGTGTAGACAGTCATACTATGACTGACCTAACCACCACAATAGACGAGGAAACACACATTCCTGACCCCGATTTTGATGCTGATGAAACACTTGCCTATATACTTGGGCGCATCAGTGAAGAGATTATTGAGGATTAGTTGACAAACACAACAACTAATTCTACAATAAGACAGGTCAAGGATTTATTTCCTTGAGGTCATAGTAACCTCTGGGTCTTACTCTTAGGCCCAGAGGTTTTATGTCTGCACTTCCCTTAAATCTTATTATTTTCAGCACCACTATGGGTCATGGTGGAGAACACACTTACGAAGAGTCTATTAACGACTTATTCGGAAAATTCGATCCCGACCTTTTTACAAACAGAGTTCTTCACTTGAAGACAAGAGAAGAGGAAACCAATAAAGCGGAAGAAATTAAAGAGTTTTGCTCTGATTCAAATATTAGGGTAATAGAAACAAAAGAAGACATTGTTCATCATTCAGAAAATCATCTTTCTCATTCTGCTGGTTATTTTAAAGACATATATACAGCCTATTCGGACTTAGAGCTTAGAAAACAAAAATATTCACTATGGTTAGAAGATGATTGGCTTTTTAAATCAAGGGTTATTTCTTTAAAAAATGCTTTTAAACAGTCTATAAAATTTTTAGATGAAAACCCCGACCAGCTTTGCGTTAGGTTTAATAGTGGCAACGATTTCAAAAAACCAAAAAAATCAATTAAAAAAAGCCATAATCTTTTTCACCAAGATTTAGATTATACTCCATACGGACCTACATTTACATTTCAACCAAACATAAATCGCACAAATGAGATATTTATGGCTTGGAAGGGGGCGCAGAGATATCTTGATAAATTAGGTATGGTTCATTGTGAAATAATGTCTGGACAGCTATTAAAACAATTAAGTAATTCACCCACCCCCTTTTCTTTTTTTAACCCTAATAAAATTTATTCAAAACACATAGGATGAGACTGTGGCTTATAGGAATAACGACAGAGGGTCACGAAAAAGATCTCCGTGAGCTAATAGAGCCTATCAAACATGATTTCGATGGGTTGGTTTGGACCTTTCATTATCCCCTAGACTCAGGCTATGATTATCTTTGTTCGGTTAAAGGTGATGGAGAGATAATTAAAACCAAGTGGTGTAATAGACTAGATTTTAGTCGAAATCATTGCCTTTACCAAGGGCCAATGAAAATAGGAGATTGGTTTTTAACCATAGATACACTTGAGAGACTTTCTCCAGATTTTACTAAAAACCTAAAACCACTATGCAAACAGTTTAATCAGCATGGAGTAGATGGATGTTATCTCTATAACAAAAGAATTCTTTTTAAACTAAAAGAAGAAACAGCTTTTATCAATAACCCACACGAAGGTATAATGGGTGTGTCTAAATCAATAGAATTTTCAAAACTTGATTTCTGGAAAAAAGAGTATCAAAAAAATGTGAGAGCAGAAAAAAGACAAGATGCCCTTCACTTTATCTCTCATAATTTTAAATATTATTTATTCCCCCAAACAAACCACCTTGTTCTAGGATTTGAAAACAACCCAAAACTAATTCAACAAAGATACAAAAACAGGTCTGATTTTTTTAATGAAATATATAAGCTAGGCTTTTATCCTTATGACATTCAGTCGATAAAAAAATGTCTAACAACAAAACTTAGCCCAACCCTCAGGAAGTGCATCAACTTTGATAAGTTCTTGAACGATTGGTATAGGTATGAAATTCTAGGAGAGAGGACGGGATTTAAGGATAAACATGACTTCTCAGCCTTTAAACCAATAAAGTTTCAATGATTTCTATTTATACAACAGGATTTAATTTAGAAAAAATTAATACAGATTTCGATGATGTATTTTCTAATTGGCTATTATTTGCAGATCAAATAGTTATAGCAACATTTAAGGACCAAGAGGAAAAAACCTTAAACATAATTTCAAAAAGCAAGTTTTTTGACCCACTTAAAATTGCAGTAGTTGGGTTTGCTCCTGATATAGAGGGTGACATTTATTGGGAGGGGAAATTAAAAAATGAAGCCCTACAACATTGTTACAGTGATATTGTTATTCAATGTGACCTAGATGAAAGAATAAGCGGAGACCCTGAGTTGGTTAAATCCATAGGGGAGGAGATTCTTAAACACGATTTCCCTTGTAGTGTAATGTTACCCACGATTGATCTTTATGAAGATTTAGATCACTATATAAATATAGGATATAAATGGTATATTCATAAAAGACAAGGCACCTTTAGAGGCGCAGTCAATTTTGCAAAAAAACAAGATGGAACTTTTGACGCTGAAAAAAGCGACACATGCGAACTTGTTACTAATAATGGAGATCTAATCCCTTGCGTTGGAAAAATTAATTATTCTCCCAAGAGTCCTAAAATAATTCACTTAGGATATCTGGATCTAAAAGAAAGGAATAAGGTTAATGAATTTTGGGGTAAGATTTGGGATCACAGGCACACAGGAAAATTCAACTCAAATTATGCCCCAGAAGAAATAAAAAGCGGCGATAAAAGAAAACAAAAACACAACTTATCAAAACCATTATGGGAAAATCTAAAATAAAAACAGGGTTTACATGTGGGTCTTTTGATCTTCTCCACGCAGGGCATATCGTAATGCTGGAAGAATGCTTGTCTTTTTGTGATAGATTAATAGTAGGGTTGCAAATTGATCCCTCCACAGAAAGACCTCACAAAAACAAACCAGTCCAATCACTAGTAGAAAGGTATATACAGCTAAAAGCGGTTAAGTTCATTGATGAAGTAATACCCTATGAGCTTGAGAAAGATCTTGAAGAAATCTTAAAAAGCGTAAAAATAGATGTTAGAATCATTGGGGCTGACTGGAAAGGCAAGGACTTCACAGGCAAAGAGTTGGCTGGAAATTTACACAAAATAGTTTACAATACCAGACAACATTCTTTCTCTTCATCAGAATTGAGAAAGAGAATAAAAGAAAGCAAATGAAAAAGTTTGGTATAATTTATTGCGGATATAACACAGAAGATTATGTATTAAGGTCTATTGAACCTTTTTTAAATAGAAATAACCATGTAGTATCTGCCGTTTCCGTCCCATTTAAAGAATATAAAGGAATAGATTGTTTCCACGATCACACTACAGACCTGCTTAGAGAGCTAGTGGAACAAAGGAGGCTTAAATATTTAGTAGAAAGTCCTCAGTATGTTTCGGAGGCAGAAGCAAGGAACAATGCTTTATTCTACTTAAAGAAATATGATTTAGATTATATATGGCTCGTTGATTCTGATGAATTCTACACAGAGGATGATATTAAGAACATCGAAAACTATGTGGAGCAAAGTAATAAAAATTTATTTAAAATATCTTTAAAGAACCATGTATTTGATTTAGATCACTATTTAGAAGAGCCATTTTCTCCTCCTAGAATTTTCAAAACTAACATAAAAGATGCTTTCCAACTAGCTAATTTTTACTGGGATAATGATATCTGTTACGAACACAATGGGGAAATGATTAGATATGACCAAATTGAAGAATTAGAAATAATTCCAGAGGATTTAGCCTTCATACCTCATTATACATGGCTAAACGATAAAATAGGCAAAAGAAAAGTTGATTATCAAAACAGGCACTTTGGTCATTGCGGCTATAAGTGGGACCACAGAAGAGGTTGCTTGGAATTTAATGAGGATTTCTACCAAGAACATAACATCGCAATTCCTAAGGTAATATGTTCAAAGTAAAAATATACGGAGCAAAAGAATATTGGTGTCAAGTTCCTCGTATTGAGCAGGGGATTAAAGGACTCGGACACGAAATTACACTAGATGAAAACTACGATTTTATTTATGCCAATAATTTCCCATATGATAGTATTGATTCTCAACACAATGATTCTGCCCTCTGGCATGACAATAAACACTTGCCACAGGCAGGTTTTAAAATTTTTAATGTCTTAGATGTTCCACCTCACATTAAAGATTTTCCTATTGATAAATTAAAAGACCAACTATCTCACGCAAATGTAGTCACATGCATAAGTGAACCAGTTCAACAACAATTAAAAGATATAGGTATAGATTCTCATGTTATATGGAACCCCATAAAAGATGTTTTTTATGATTCAGGGGTAAACAGAGAAATTAATTGTTTATATGTGGGAAGATGGAACGACCCCAATAAAAGATTTAATTTGCTAGACAATATCCAAAAATATGTAGTGGGTCCAACTGGAGGTGGTGTTAATGGAAACTATTTAGGTTTAGTTACTGATGTCTCACTTAATCAATTGTATAACTCTACGAAAATAGTTGCGCTGCCATCTCAATTTGAGGGTCTTGGTTTGCCAGCCTTAGAAGCTATGGCGGCAGGAGCCATACCCCTCGTTTGCAGTGACAACCCCAACTCAAAGCTTTGCCCTGATTTTTGTGTTGCAGAGCCAAACATCGAATCAGTGACCGCTACTTACAATTGCCTAGTTAATCACTTTGAACATTATAAACACGTTATTACAGACGAGTGGACTCCTTGGGTCCAGCACAAGTTTTCTAAATTTTCTGTAGCACAAAACATCATAAACATTTATAAAAAAAATAAATGATTTCACTTATTGTAGATGAATCATACGCATATGATTACTTATCCATTTTATCTATAAAGGATGACAAAAAAAAATGTTTCCAATCGGCAGAAAATTTTAAAGTCTGTTACGATAACATAGAGATGCAAGTAGGAACTCAACTACACCTCAAAATCCTCGACTCTAACGAATATAGTGACCTTAGGTCCGTTAACTTTGAAACCTTTGATGCTGTAGACAAAGCCAAAACAGACCAAGTTAACGCGAGTTTTATTGATTCTTTAAATTATAAAAGATTTCTATGCAAAAGATCTCTTCAGAATAAATTTTTTGATTTACCTCAAAAAGAAGATAAAATAGGGTATAATTAATTGCTGAAAAAAATATGGGAACATTAAACACATTTAACTTACAGGACTTTAGGAACAAGTTCCGCTGTTCTGTGTTTGTAGAAACAGGCACGGGAAAAGGGAATGGCTTAGGCTATGCTCTACAATTTTTATTTAAGGAAAATCACTCAATAGAAATTGATGATAATTTATTTAACGAAGTAAAAGAGCAATTTAAAAACTACAATGTTAATTTGCACAAGGGTATATCTAAAGAAGTTTTAGAAAACATAATTCCGACTATACCCCAAAGTGAGCCAATTTTATTTTTCTTAGACGCTCACTTTCCAGAGGGAGATTTTGGAGAATTAAGCCATGTTGAGTCTACTGAAAAATATGATGAAAACCTATGTTGGCCTTTGCTAGAAGAAATAAAAACAATTAAAAAACACAGAGATATATCAAAGGACTGCTTTATTATAGATGACCTTAGAGTATATGAAACAGACTTACAATTTGAGTCTGGCCCATGCCCAGACCCAAGGATGGTTTTAGAAAAACACAAATCTTTAATTCTTGACGAATTTAGAAGTAGTCATAATTGCCTTGGCATTTTAAAGCATGAAGGATATCTTATAGCTACTCCCGCTGGGAAAGAAAGTCACATTTACTTTTAGCGACAATGCTGCCTATAGTAGTAGGATTTAATCAGGGCCAATATGGGGATTTATTCATAGGGTTGACCGCCTGTAGCGTAATTAAAGCACTATGGCCTAATTCCACTATGGTTTATTCAGTTCATACAAAGTATAGCGACATTATACCTATTTTAAAACTAAGTCCACACATAGATAAATTTGTAATATGGCAGGGCTACGATGATTGGCCCCTGCCAGAAGATAAGGCTTCTCTTAATGGGCTAGAAAAACTTAAAGAAAAGGTGGGGGAGGCTAATATAAGGGTTTTCTCACCAATGCAGTCTCATACTGTATTGGATTGGCATGACTATTGGCATCAAACAGCAGAGATGTGTGTTATGCACAATCTTCCAAGACCAAATGAAGAACAAGAAAATTTTAGATTACCCAGACCAGAAGTTGAAGAAGAGAATACTGTAACCATATGCACTGGTATAAGAAAAAGCGAAGAGGGTATTAAAAATCCAAAAGCTATAACTTTAGAACAAATTGAAGTCGTTAAAAGTTTTTGTTGTAAAAATAATTTAAAACTCATACAAATAAAAGGGCCAGAAGAAGATTCTATAGAAGATGTAGAAGCCTTTGACGGCAATTATAGTGAATCGGTAATTAAGGTTTTACAGAGCAAATTTTTAGTATCTTGCGATACTGGAATGATTTGGGCTTCTTCTGCATTTGCTCACCCAACAATTGGCTTGTATGATTTATCATATTACCCAGATGCTAAAAATTATTTAAATTGGGTTCCTAAAAATAAAAACCAAAAAACTCTTTTCAACAAAGAAAAGGAAAATATAGATTTACATGAACTTGAAGAATCTTTAATTAATATTTATAATAGCTTGGAATGAAAAAAATTATTATTACTGGCGTTACTGGCCAAGACGGGAGTCATATGGCCGATTATCTACTTAATAACACAGAGCATACAATTATCGGAGGAGTTCGTAGATTAAGTGTTAAAAATCATCAAAACATAGAACATTTATTAGGTAACCCAAGATTCTTTTTAATTGATTTAGATGTAACGGATGCTGAAAATATTGACAGAGTTATATCCGAACATAAGCCAGATTATTTTATTAACTTTGCAGCCAATTCTTTTGTAGGAACAAGTTGGCAAATGCCAGTCAATCATATGCAGACAAATTGCATGGCGGTTTTACATCAATTAGAGGCAATTAGAAAACATTCTCCGCATTGTAGATATTATAATGCTGGAAGCTCTGAAGAGTTTGGAGATGTTCAAACAACCCCCCAAACAGAAGAACACCCTCTCCGACCCAGAAGTCCATACGGTGCCGCTAAATGCTCCGCTAGACATTTGGTTAAAGTATACAGAGATTCATACAATTTATACGCCGTTCAGGGCTGGCTTTTTAATCATGAAGGGACAAGAAGAGGAGCAGAGTTTGTCACTAGAAAAATTACTCAAAATGTTGCCCGCATAACTCAAGAATATGCAAATCAAGAATCTTTTGAACCTTTAAAATTAGGGAATGTAGATTCCAAAAGAGACTGGAGCGATGCAGAGGACTTTGTAAATGGTATATGGTTAATGTTAAACCAAGAAAGAGGAAACGAAGACGATTATGTCCTATCTTCTGACGAAACACACACAATTAGGGAGTTTGTGGAAGAAGCATTTAACTTTGCTGGCTTTCACAGATCAATTTGCAGGTGGGAAGGAGAAGGGGACAAAACAAAATATTATCATGGGGAAGATCTACTAATGGAAGTTGATCCTCAGTTTTATAGACCAGCAGAAGTAGATTTACTCTTAGGAGACTCTACAAGAGCGAGAAAAGAGCTTGGTTGGAACCCTAAAACTAATTTTCTTCAGTTAGTGAATAAAATGGTAAAATATGACATAGAGCTATTGACTTAGCTGGTTATAGAATTATAGTGACTGTATGCCGAGGGGTAAAAAGTCCTGCCCGTCCTGCAATGCTCTGCTAGGAGCCAGAGTGAAGATTTGTGGGTGTGGGCATAAGTTCGTGGCAAAAGCCAAAAAACAGCCTAAACCTTTTTTCAAAGAGAGAAAAGAGTTCCTTAAGCGTATGTTGGTTAACTCAAAACCAACAAACTATTTTT
>Ga0114932_10003229_pt1 | contig 16255 bp, 14 predicted proteins | sample 2SBtaG_2_FD_87286 | JGI IMG/M metagenome (GOLD analysis project Ga0114932, IMG submission 87286) | Deep subsurface microbial communities from Kolumbo volcano to uncover new lineages of life (NeLLi) - 2SBTROV12_ACTIVE470 metaG | ecosystem: Environmental > Aquatic > Marine > Volcanic ... | reverse complement strand
CCGCCGAGTTCGAGAACGACCGATCGAACTGGTGTTCTGATGATAAACTGGTCTCAACCGGCCCTACCGGTGATGGGAAACCAAACAACTGAGTCTCCATCAAACCCAGGGCGATTCAGTCACTTGGGAGATCATCGAGCGCGCCCCGGACAGCTCGGCTGCGGTCATGGAGGCTGCGGTGGATTCGGTCGAGGGGATCGTCGAGATGACGATCAATGTCACCTGCGACGAGCAAGGGATCTCCGCTCCTGAGTTCGGGATCGTTGGCTTGCCCTTCGGAGCCGAGGTGCGTTCGATCAGGGCCGAGGGCGTCGTCCTCGTACCTGTGGATCAGCTCGTCGAGGGCGCCACCTGGGAAGCTTTGATCGAGGTCGAGTCCGAGATGGAGGGTGGGATTGCCGTCACCATCGAGCGTCGAACTATGTACACGGTGCTCGGCTTTGAGGAGATCGACACTAGGGCTGGGACTTTCGACGCCTTGAGGGTTCGGTCCGAGTTCATGCTCGACATCGACCTTGGCGGTCGCCTGATCTCGACCGCTGGGGCGAGCGATACGTGGTTCGTCGAGGGGCTTGGCATCGCCAAGGAGGCAGAGTTCGTCGATGGCGGCAATCCCAGGTACGGGCTCGAGCTGGTGGACTTCTCGATTCCGTAGACACCAACGGAGTCCCAGGGCGCCCATCGATCTCCACATCACGGCGTGAGGGACCTCTCCCGCGTCGGAGGCCACACTTTGGCCACGCGAACCGGCGATACCGGACTCGTGGCTGTTTCGGAGGCGGCGCTCGTTCATCGCGGAGCGGGTGCGCATGCTCGGCAGGGCTTCTAGCGTGGCCGGGACGGGCGGATCACGGACCGTGCCGAGGGAGAGGGATCTATCAATGACGTTGCCGATTGCTGCGGGGATCTATGGGATCGACACGAACCACAGCCAGCTGGGGTTCTCGGTCGAACATCTGGGGATATCGCTCGTAGGGGGCACCTTCGACACCTTCAGTGGCTCGTTGACGGTCGGTGACTCACTGGCCGCCACCTCGCTGAATGTCTCCGCCGACATGGGCTCGGTGAACACCGGCAACGCAGCCCGCGACGAGCATCTGGCGGGTGAGGGCTTCTTCGACCTGGCCAACCACTCGGAGATGACGTTCTCATCCACAGCGATTACCGAGGTCGGTGGCGGTTACGAGGTGACGGGCAACCTCACCATCAGGGGCGTAACGGAGTCCGTCACGTTGTCGGGGTCATACAACGGGTCGGGTGTGTTTCCCGCTGATGGGTCAACCCACTATGGGTTCTCTGCGTCTGGGGTGATCAACCGCAGCGCGTTCGGTGTGTCTGCCGGTGTGCCGTTGGTGACCGACGAGGTCACGCTGGCCCTCGAGGCCCAGTTCATCGAACCCGCCGCTGACTGACCTGCGACAACCGGCAATTCGACACGAATCAAATTGGACAAGGTCTCGTTCCTCACCACTGAAACATCCTCAGTTTCCACCGACTTGGTCGACACCGGTGGGGTGAGAGCTACCCGCGCTGCTCCCATCCCACCGGTGACCCAGGCTCCCCACCCCCAGCTCACCCACCTCCGGCAAAGTGGTGCGGGTTGAGTGCCGGCCTCATGGGGATCTGAGCTTCGATACCGGACACGGCGCTGGCGGTGAACGCGACCGCGCTGCAGGTCAGCCATGGACTCATCGGCGGCGGTGCCGCTCCATCCTTGCCTGACGCCGGACCTCGTCCGTCGCCGTGTAGCGGCGACTGCCAAGCCGACGAAGAGCCAGCACCACCCGAGCCAATCGCCCACGCATGTAGTGAGTCTGTCATCTCGACAGTGCTGCCTTGCCACCAGCATCGACGTCCGGCACCGCGCGAGCCAAGATCCCTCCAGCAAGGCGTTTCAGCTGCTGATCCTGTAGCCGAACGCTTCGACGGGCTGGACTCCATCCGGCAGAGGACTGCGTCTTTCGCTTTCGACTTGGCGACGGGCGGGCCGCGGTTAGCGTGCGGTCGCAGTAGGTATATCGACGGGGAGGTCCCTTGGGGACGCGCTGGAACACAGATCGGCCGGTCATGCCTAGCGACGAGATGCTCGCGGACATGTTGGCCAGCGAGGACCCATCCTCGATCGTGATGGTGAACCTGCTCAAGGTCAGGAAGCAAGAGGAGCTCGACCAGTACTCGCGAATGGTGCTGCCGCTCATCGACAAGCACGGTGGCTCCTACGTCTATGGCGGCCCGGTTGAAGGCGATGTCATCGGTGCCGGTGACTGGGACTTCATTGCGTTGGTTCGCTACCCGAGTCGCAGAGCGTTCGCGGAGATGATCTTGAGTGACGAGTATGCGCTGGCGGCTCCGCACCGCATCGAGGGCCTCGAACGCGCGGAGCTCCACATGACGCTCGGGTAGGACCTAGTCCGCCATCAGGCACCGCGCGTCGCGCACCCCGGCAGTTGCGTATGGTTGGCCTGTCGTTGTGGGCGTGGGCGTTACAGCGCAGATCGCCGGTATGTGCGCGTCCGGGCGTGTTGGCGGGGGTCTCGCGGCGGTGCTGTGATCGCTTTCGGTTCTCAGGCCGCAAATGTGGCTACTCGCTCTGCCAGCTCGTGACTTCGTCACGCACGCCGTCCATGAGCCGATGGGCCGCTTCGGGGTCCGCCATGTTGCGGTGGGTCAGGTTGATACCGACGAAGGCTGCGGTGAGGAACTCGGTACGCCGCACCACAACGTCGGCGGCCAACTGCCCCCTGGTGACGGCTCGCTGGAGCGCGACCCGAAAGCCGGTGCGGAGGATGTCGAGATACCGGTGCGTCGCGTCGTATTCGCCGACGGTGCCCATGTCGTTGACGATGTAGCAGCCGCGAGGTTGCCCGGCGCGGTAGCTGGCCTCGAGCGTGTCGACGAAAGTCAGGATGTCCTCGATGCCGGCGGTGCCGCCGTGGAGCACGGAGAAGAGCTGCTCGCTGGCCATCGCGATGTAGGCGTCGGCGGCGCTCTCGTAGAGGCCGGTCTTGCCGCCAAAGCTCTTGTACAGCGTTGAGCGGTCAACGCCCGTCGCCTGTTCAAGGTCGCCGACCGTCGTCGCGTTGAAGCCAGCGGCCCAGAAGGCGAACACCGCGGCGGTAAGTACCGCTTCGCGGTCGAACTCGGGAGGGCGCCCACCGACGTTCTTGGAATCGGGGGTTGCGTTATCCAACACGCGTTGTATAACCTCTCTCTAGTTCGACAACGTTCATTGTAGAACCCCGATGGACGGTCGACAACCACCAACAGCCAGGAGCTACCCATGTCCTCGTTCACCATCACCCGCCGAATCAACGCCCCGACCGAGACCGTGTTCGGGGTGCTCGACGACTTCGGCAACATCGCCGAATGGAGCGCAGGTGTGAAGCGCTCGCTCCTCACCTCCGTGGGTCCGGTCGGCGAAGGCACGACCCGCCACTGCGATTTTTCGCCAATGGGCGGCGTCAACGAACGCATCGTCCACCACGCGCCGAACGAACGACTGACGGTGCACCTCTACGAGATGTTCAAGATGCCGGCATCCGACGCAACCGCCGACTTCCGGCTCGAGGGCGTTGGCGACGCAACGACACTGACACTCGACGTCGCCTACACCCCGAATCGGCTCGGTCGCGCGGCCAAGAGGATGACCGACAAGCAGATGCGCAAGGGCATGGCGTCGATGGCGGACGATCTGACCAACGAGGCCGAGCGACTCGTGAGCGCCTCACATCATGGGGCGGACCATGGAACGGCCTGACGGCATCGTCGACTTCGCTCCCGATCCCGAGCTCTACCCCTTCGAGTCCCGCTGGTTCCACAGCACCGTCGGCCCCATCCACTACATCGACGAAGGAGCCGGGCGACCGCTCATCCTCTTCCACGGCAACCCCGACTGGAGCTTCCTCTACCGAGGCATCGTCAGCCGACTGCGCGGCCAGTTCCGTTGTATTGCCATGGACTACCCGGGCTTCGGACTCTCGGTCCATCCCTCCGATGGCTATGGCTACACCCCCGCTGAACACGCGACGGTCGTCGGTGAGCTCATCGATCATCTCGACCTCGACGACGCCATCGTGATGGGCGCGGACTGGGGAGGCCCGATCGGGCTCGAAGTCGCCTCGCAGCGCAGCGACCGGATCGGTGGCCTCGTCATCGGGAACACCTGGGCGTGGCCAGCGGACACCCGGATGATCCGCTTCTTCAGCAGGCTCATGAGCTCGCGTCTCATGCAGCGACTGATCCTCCGCAGGAACTTCTTCGTCAGCCCAGCGATGAAGCAGACCATCGAAGCGGACATCAGCGAGGAGGAGTTCGAGCACTACACCGCCGTCGCGCCCACCCCCGACCACCGGCGCGGCATGGCCGAGTTCCCCAAACAGATCCGCGCCGCTGCGCCGTTCCTCGCGGAACTCGAACACCGCCTCATCGACCGGTTCGCGAACACCCGATGCTGTTGGTCTGGGGCATGAAGGACCCGGTCTTCAAAGCCATCCTGCCCGGCTGGCAACAACGGTTCCCCGACGCCGCCGTCGTCGGACTCGACAACGCCAGCCACTACCTCCAAGAAGACGAACCCGACCAGATCGCGGACGCGATCGCCAAGGCGTACGCGCCAAAGCCGAGCTGAGGACCACTCATGGACACAGTCATGCAGATCATCGCCGCCATCCTGGCCGTCCCACTCGCAGGCCTGGGATTGCGATCGCTACTCACACCGACCGCAATGGCCGACGACGTCGGTCTCACCGCGGCAGGGGTTCCGGGCCTGAGCGAGATCCGCAGCGTGCTCGGCGGACTGCTCGCCGGCAGTGCTGCGCTCATCAGCATCGGCGTCGCGACCAGCGAACCCATCTGGTTTCTCGCGACCGCCGTCCTGATGGGCGTCGCCATCACCGGACGACTCATCAGCCTCGTTGCTGACGGATACCACAAGACCGTCATCCCGCCCTTGGCGATCGAGATCATCATCGGGGTCGTCATGGTCGTCACCGCAGCAGCAAACGACTAGCCACGAACAACTCGCGGCCGCGCCTCACAGCCCAGAAGCTCGGTATCGCCGTTCCGCCCCGGACGGCGGATGCGTCCGCATCGTGCCGTTCTCGGACGGTCGCGACGTCCCAGATCGGGCCGATCGCCGGCCGATCGAGGCCGAGAACGCGATAACGAGCATGACCGCCGATAGCGGATCGGCGAGTTCGGGCTGAGCATCCGATAACGCTCAGCCCCGGCAACGCGCGCGTTATCGCGCAGCACTGGGTCGCCCCGGAGCCAGCACCCATCTGCCCTCACGGTGCGGGAGTGCCCGGTATTCGCGGCCGGCGAGCTATATCGAGCGGTGACCTATCGGTCACCCGATTCTCCGACCCGAGCCCGCCCGGTATCGCCAGCGATGCTCGTTATCGCCGACCGGCGACCGATCGGCCCTTAGTCAGGCCCTCGTCGGCCGGTCTGGCCATCCGAGAACGGCACATCTCGCGCGGCAGGTGTTGGTGATGCGCTGCGGTCGTTACCGGGCAGACCGTGGTCTCTGCCGACGGCTGGCCTCCTATGGGACAAGGGCTGCCATCGATTGGATATCGGCTCCGAACGCTTCGTGGACCGGGTGCCGGTGTACGGCGTGTCCTACTCGTGGCTCGTATCGCTCTTCGAAATCGCCGATATACGCACGGGCTCGCTCGCTGTCCTCTTCTGTCACGACCGAGCCGAGATCCCGGTTGCCCCGGACGAGCCTGATCGGGCATTGGATCTGCCCAAGAACGGCGTCGATGTCATAGGACAGCGGCGCCGACAGCTGGCTCCCCGGTACATCGGGGTCCATGTGCGATGCCTCGTCCAGGTAGGCCCGCATGTAGTCGGCGGTCATCGCGTCGCGCATCTTGATGCCGGAGATCTCGTACTCGCCGAACGTCTCGATGGCCCACTCCAGGTCACGGTCAGGGAGTGCTCGCACCACCTCGGCGAGACTGAGCACAGCGTCGCGGGTGGGGACGTCGATGTACCGCTGGGCGGTCTCTGCGGTGTAGGGGGTGACGTCAGCCGACAGGATGCCTTTCACCATGTGAGGGTCAAGACCGGCGACCAGGATCGCGGTCAGCGCTCCCAGCGACCATCCCACGATCACTGCAGGTCCGGTGACGTCGGCCAGGAACTGGCGGATGTCTTCGACGTGATCCTCGATGAGGTAGTCGGCCGAATCTGACCATCCGCTGCGCCCGTGACCGCGCAGGTCCAGGTTGTGCAAGGGGCGATCCTCGGGCACGGCGTCGATCACATCATCAAATGTGCGAGCAGTTGCTGTCGTGCCATGCAAGAACAGGATCGGGGTTCCCGACCCGGCGCGGTAGTCGTAGACCAGGTCGATCCCGCGAATCGACGCGGTGCGCTGTTCCATCGTGCCCCCCGGATTGTCCCGAAGCATCATCGCAGCTCGCCCGACAACGGCGCACCACCCACGACAAGCCTCGCTAGATCGCCCGCACTCACATGCCGGTGTGGCGTCAGGTGGCTGGCTCGGTGCGGTGGAGGCGCCAGGTGCCCTCGATGCCCTTGAGTTCGTGCTCGCCGAGGTCGGTGAACTCGGTGTCGGTGCCCAGGAGCATGTCTCGAGTGGTTTGGGACACCAGGACCTCGCCAGGGGCGGCGTGGGATTCGACCCGGGCTGCGATGTTCACGGCGATCCCGGCGATGTCACCGTCGTCGCGGATCTCTATTTGGCCGACATGGATCCCGGCCCGAGTCTCGATCCCAACCGCTCTGAGCTGATCGCGCAGCTGCAACGCCGCAGTGACCGCGGCTGCGGGGTCGGGGAACGTAGCCAAGATTCCGTCGCCGGTGGTCTTGACCGGTCGCCCTTGATGACTGTGAACGGTGTTGGTGGCCATGGTGTCGTGCAGCTCGAGGAGCTGTTGCCACGCGTTGTCGCCCAGCTCGCTGGCCCGGCGGGTGGAATCCACGATGTCGGTGAACAGCACCGACGCAAACGCCTGCGTGGACCCCGAACCGGGACGTTGCCCGGTGATGAACTCGATCAGATCGTTCTGCAGGTCGCGCCAGTTCGGTGAGAACCACCAGCAGTGATCATCAGAGTCCCACTCCACAAAGGTCGCGTCGGGTCGCAACCCAGCCATCATTCGACTGCCCGCGACATGACAGACCCGGTCCCCGGCACAATGCCCAATGAACAGCGGCGCTTGGACCTGCTCCAAGTAGGGCCGAAGGTCGGAAGTGTCGAAGCCACGGAAGTAGTCCAAGATCGTCCGCCGGTTCGCGGACTGTCGCTCGAAGCGTTGCCACCACTGGGCGACCCGCGGGTCCGTTGCACTGCTGGGACCGAACGAGTCGAGCCACGTGGACTCTGATGTCCCATAGGTGCGGACCAGATCGCGAAAGAACTCTGCGTCTTGTTGCGGGTTGCGCAACGGCACCGGATCATCTGGGCGGGTGAACGCGGCCAGCTCCTCGTGAGGGACCCCAACTGCTGGTGCCCCAACAAGCAGTAAGCCTCGCACCCGCTCGGGGTGTTCGGCAGCCAACACGGTGCCGATCACGCCACCCTCGCTGAACCCCACAAGATGTGCAGCGTCGATGTCCTCCTGGTCCATCACCGCCAGCGTGTCATCCATGCGCTGGCGGAAACTCACCGCCTCCAACGTGCGGTCCGAGGGCCCGACGCCCTGCTTGTCGATCATCACGATCTGATGGTGACGACCAGCCCACGTCAACAACCGCTCCCACTCCAACAGCTCCCACGCCAACTCCACGTTCGACAACGTCGGAGGCGTGAACACCACCGTCTGCTCACCCTCACCCCAACGGGTGTAGGCGATGTTCACCTCACCAGACCGCGCGTAACGCACCTCGGGAACCGCCATACATCAACAATCGCGCACAACAAACCAGCCCACCCGATAACACCGTCCCCAAACCACAGAACCACACCCTCAGACCCACACCCATCTGCCGGTTCTTTAGCGATCTAGAGGAGTTCGTGGGCGAGTGTTTCGTAGGTTCCGGGGACGAGTCCCATGACGAGGCATCGGTCGATACCGAGTTCACCGAAGCGGTGCAGGGTGTCAGCCACTGCGGCGGCTTCGCCGGCCATGCCGCTGAGCGGTCCGTCGCCGAACACCCGACTGATTGACTGCACCGCAGGGTTGTCCCCAGCGGCCGCGAAACAACCGATTCCGATGGCTGCGTCGGGGTTGGCGTCTTTGACCCACCCGACGAGCTGTTTGATTCGTTCAGGGGTGCCGTCGGCCCAACCAGCCAGGTTCAGGGTGCCCGACCGCAACGCGACCGCGTTGGGAACGACCTCGACCCGGTCCGCGAGCGGCGCCACGTTGGCACATGTCCATGGGCCACCCACCGCCACAACGAACGGTGGCGGCGTATCCACGTCGATGCGGACGTCATCGAGCGCTGCTGAGTAGAAGTCGCCAGCGAAGTGGCAACCCCCAGTGCGCAGAATCTCCGACACGATGGTGGCCGCCTCCTGAAAGCGGCGCGCCCGGCCAGGTCCGTCGGGAAAGTCGATGCCCATGTAGCGGGCCTCGTCTTGGGCCCATCCGGCACCGAGTCCGGCTTCGAATCGTCCACCGCTGGTCTGCTGGAGGGTCATGGCCGCGTGCGCGAAGTCGACCGGGTTACGGATCAGCGTGTTGGCATAGCCGCTCGTCACCTTCGCGGTCTCGGTGACCGCGGCGACCTGGGCCAGTGTGACTAGCAGGTGCGGGTAGGACTGATCGTTCGACGCCAGGTGATCGGAAATGTTCAGACCGTGCCAACCCTCGGACTCACGCTCGCGAGCCCACGCCACCACATCGGGTTCATCAGCGATCAACCCAGCAAAGAACTCCACAACAACCACCCTCCCCAAACAGTCCTCCACCATCGCGCATCGGCACCAACGCCCGCTCGCTAACACCACCGGAACGCTCGTCCCGGACGCATCCGGCAATGCCGGATCTCGCGGTGTCGAGACCCGTCGAGGGGATCGCGTTTCCCCTGGTCAGCATCACGACCGAGCTTTCGGCGCTGACACTTTTCGGACCCCGATCACCTAGACCGATTGCGGTTCGCGAACCAAGAGAGCGATCCCGCGTGCGAGACCCCAAGAGCAAACCATTGAGGCGTGCCCCATCTGGCATCTGTTGTGTAACGGGCCTACGAACCGACCTCGGCGATGTTCTGGAAGTGAAAGGTCCAGACACCGAAGTAGGTCCCCTCCGCCGATCCGTCTGACGCGGGAACGACTTGGAACTCTGCGTCGTACTCGGTGCCATCGTTTGCGTTGATCGGGTTCTCTGCCCAATGCGCCACGAGAGACGGATGCTCGCAGCCAAAGCGGCCCTCACCCTCTCGTCGTTCAAACGACACCGAGTCAGTCAAGAATCGCGAGACCGAGATGAGGCCGTCGGAGATGTCAGGATCGGTAGCGCTGGCGAGATGTCGGCGCTCGATGTCGCAGAACCCGCCCGACTCGACAAGGGTCCCCGAGACCAGCACTCGTTGGTAGTCGATTGAACTGAGTTCTACGCGTGCGCTCGACCCGCTGATCGTCACGCGGACACTCGCTTCGACCCAAACGATCTGTCCATCGACGGAGGGTCCACCAAACCCGCCGATCGCCGGCGCCTCGTACACTCCGTCGACGAACGCGATCCCGGCGGCACCTTGTTCGGAGGGGACCTCTTGAATGTCGCCGGTCGTCGTGCTTGTCGACTCGTCGCCGACCGCGGCACCGGCGGTGGCGGTCTCGGGGCTGTCTTCGGTTGCGGCATTGGCTCGGGCCTCGACGCGCTCCCGAAGCCCCGGAATCCTGCGATCCATGCAGCCATCGAACCCTGATCTGACGAAGTTGCCGTCATTGTCAACAACGGGGACCGACGAAATGCACACCCGATAAGCCTCGCTGTACAAGTGGGCGTCTGAGTACCTTCCAGTCACGGCCCGAAAGATCAGCTCTTGCCGGGAGACCCCCTCGTCGATGGCGTCGAGGATCGCCGCCAGAATCCCAACATGGAGATCATCTTCGGCCAGAGGAAACTCCTCCCGCACAGTGAGCTCGATTCCTCTTGCGACCTCCTCCAGGGTGGGTACATCTAGATCACCGAATACATCGTCGAACTCGCGTTCCAACTCCTCATCGCTGAGCCGATCGATCTCCTCATCTGTGAGGTCGGCGGACACCGCACCGAACACGATGAACTCAACCCCGCCCGTCGCCCTCTCGATGAGTCCGCTCTCGACGCCCTCGGGAGCGATTGACCCACCACTGACAGCAACGATCGTGCCGTCACGCTGAAGGCCACCGATATCGATTCCGTCGAAGACCTGTTCAGCGTTGTAACCCGCATCGATAGCCAACAGGACTCCGACAAAGGCCCCACTGAACCCACCGAGCAGATCGATCGCTTGTCCGGCTCGGAGCAGAGCAGCCTGGCTCGGTTCCTCAAGCTCGAGCGGGAGCTCCCCCTCGGCCTGGGCAGCGTCCACAGGACCGCTCTCGCCACCAACCTCAGCGGACCCCCCACACGCCGCCAAGAACCCTACGGATGCAAACGCCGCCGCGATTCGCATCCAAACGGACCGCCTGCGCTGCGCCCGCGATCCACCCGCCATAGGCGGGCACGCTAGCCCACGAAACCCTGGTGGGGCCGGCCCCACCACCATCACCCCAACTCCACCAAGGAACCCAACCCAGGCGGTAACGACCGCACAAGACACACCGCAACCGTCGAACGACCCACCCGCTACTGCCGGATGGCGGGGCGTCGGCGCGCGCATCTTGAGTCAACGCGGCGTGTTGCGCGGAGTGAGTTGCGATGGGCCACTGTCATACTGGCGGCGAGATGGACCACATTGCGGATCTTCGCGACGAGCACGGCCTACTCGCTTACGCGCAGGTTGGTGACGGGCCTCCGCTGCTGCTCATGCAGGACTTGTTCATGCCGCTGGACTCGCTCGACGAAGATGCCTTGGGAGCGCGTCTGCTCGAGGACATGGGTTCGTTCGCCACGGTGGTGGTGTTCGATCGGCGTGGCATTGGTTTCAGTGATCCGATCACGGACTCGAGCCGTTCCATCGTCGATGTCTGGGCTGAAGACGTTGCCCGTGTGATCGAGGGCGTCGCAGGCCGTCCGGCGACCGTGTTCGGTATGGGTCTGATGAGTGGGCGAACCGCCCTTCGAATCGCGCAGCTCCGACCGGATCTGGTCGAGCATCTGTTGTTGATGAACGTGGGCATGGGGGGCCGCGATTCAGGCGCCCCGACTGCGGACATGGTTCTTGCCAACGTGGATGGTGAGAGCGATTTCGACTTCATCGACATGGTCGCACCCAGCCGGGCCCACGATCCCGCGGTTCGCCGTCAGCGTGAACGAGCTGGGCGGAGAGGAGCGAACGCAGCAGACGCCCGCCGAATGTGGTCGGCGTTCATGGCTGAGCCTCCGCTGGAGGGCCTTGAGGCCATCTCGGTGCCCACCACGATGTTGCTCCGACCGGATCTCGCGTTGCGATCCCGGGTCAGCTCCGCGCTCGCGGTTGTGGGTGCGATACCCGGTGCCGAACTGGTGGAGCTATCAGGCGCGGATGTGTACCCCTTCGACGGTGACGTCGATGAGGTCGTACAGGCTGTCGCCGACGTGTTGGACGTATCGGCGAAGGGCTCCCAGTCGTCGGCCTTTGTCGCGTTGCTGTTCACCGACATCGTCGACAGCACGCAGATGGCGCGCCAGGTCGGTGATGTCCAATGGCGTGGACTGATCGATGTGCACGACAGCGCGACCACTCGCCTGGTTGGTCGCCACGGTGGAACGGTGGTCAAACAGACCGGCGACGGGGTGCTGGCCACCTTTGAGATGCCCAGCCGTGCGCTTCGAGCCGCCAACGCCCTACGGGCGGAGCTAGCAGATCTGAATCTTCCGGTGCGCATCGGAGTCCACGCTGCGGAGATCGAACGCCGAGGTGACGACATCAGCGGTGTCGGTGTCAACCTGGCCGCCCGCGTCATGGGCACTGCCCGCGGCAACGAAGTGCTCGTGTCAGCAGCGCTCCCCCTCATCGTTGCAGGCTCCGAGTTCACCTTCTCCCCCCGCGGACCGCATCAGCTCAAAGGCATCGACACCCCGCAAGAACTCTTCGCCCTGGACCCACCTGCGCCCACCTAGCCGCAGCCGCCAACCAGCGCGGTCGCGTGACCTCGTCGAGGACCGATCGGCGGCGGATCGGAGCGAGCGCATCACCGCCCGCTACCGTCGCCGCAAGTCGCCCTACACAACCATCCGCTCTTGCCGGGGACCGCGCTGGAGGTTCGGCTATTGGATGTTGTGGTGGGCGTGTCGGATTTGTTGGCTGGCGTAGTGGACGGCGTCGGCGAGTTCCATGGCGGCGCCTTCGTTGACTGAGCTGGTGAAGGTGTCCGAGCCGAGTGCTGTGCGCAGATTGTCGATGACTTCGGGAAGGTTCACCGTCCACCAGTGGGTCTCTTCGTGGTGGGTGCTGGCGCCGTAGATGGTTGCTGCGATCTCGGGTTGCCCGTGACCTTCAAGGCACATCGCGAGTCCTGCGAGGGTGACTGCGACGTTGCCGGGGTCGCCGGCGCGGTGGAAGGTGTTGATTGCTGTGTCGAACAGCTCGAGGGCTTGGTGGGGGTCGCCGTGGGCTGCTTCGAGCTCGGCGGCTTCTCGGGCCATGTTGGTGGCCCAGAACTCGACGCGGTTGTGTTCGGCCACGTCGAGGCCTTCACGTAGCGCGCTGAGGGCTCGGGCCGGTTCGGTGTGGCCGAACGCGCGGCCGTATCCGTTGAGCGCGAAGGTGAGTAGGTAGGCGTTGTCGCTAGCTCGGGCCAGGGTCACGGTCTCCTCGGCGATGGCCATGGCGTCGTTGGCGCGGCCCAGGGCTGGGAGGGTCCAAACCAACGCGCAGAGCCCGTGGACGTGAGCGAAGCCGGGCTGGGCGACCATGTCGTCACAGACTTCAAGCAGGCGGCTGGTGTCTCCGGTGTAGAGGTGGGCGACTCCTTCCCACATCTGGCTCCATCCCGGCTCGAAGGGGTCGCATCGAGGGTCGGTGACGAGTTCGGAGGCAGCCTGGGCGTAACGCAGCGCCGGTTCGGGGCGACCGAGGAAGGTGCACAATGCAGCAGCGGTGTACAGGCGCGGAAGCTGCGCGACCTCAGCCGTCGCTGCGGCATCGAGGATCTCTTCGGCCCATCCCACGGGTTCGCGGCGTTGCAGCATGTGCCCCAACATCGCGGTGTGTGCCGCGATGGCTGTCGCAGCGTCGAGATCACCCTGATCGGTCGCCCACCGGAAAGCCGTCCTGAGGTTCGCGAACTCGGTGTCTACCCAGTCAATCGACGATCGCTGCTCTGCGCTGTCCCAGAGATCCCAGCGGGCCTGGGCCTGATCCGAGAAATGGGTGCTGTGCCGATCCCGGACCTCTCCGGCGAGACCCGAGTCAACGAGTTGGTCCTCTGCGAACTGGCGGATCGTTTCCAATAGCCCATAGCGAGTGCGGACCCCGATGCGCTCGGTGGTGACCAGCGACTTGCGCACCAGGGAGTCCAGCAGGTCCAAGGTCTCGAACTCATCGAGCCCTTCACCACAAACCTCGACCGCAGCGGTGAGATCGAAGCCATCGGCAAACACCGAGCACGAATCCAACAGCGCCCGCTCGTCGGCATCGAGCAGGTCATAGGACCATCCCACCGCGCCGCGCAGCGTTTGATGACGTTCCAGACCCCGCCGCGATCCCGACAACAAACGGAAGCGGTCATCGAGACGGTCGCGGACCTCAACCGGGCTCATCGAAACCATGCGCGCTGCGGCCAACTCGATCGCCAACGCGATCCCATCGAGACGGGCACAGATCTCCGTGACCGCCTCGCCACCGTCACCGAGCTCGAATCCGGGGTCGACCGCTCGGGCTCGCTGCACGAACAGCTCAACGGCCGCCGAGTCCGCACCAGCGGCAATGTCCAGCGACACCACCGGCCACACATGCTCATCAGCGACACGCAGACCCTCCCGGCTCGTCGCCATCAACGTGACCGTCTCGGCCCGCGACATGATCAGCTCGACCAGCTCACAGACCGCGTCGAGCACGTGTTCACAGTTGTCCAGGACCAGCAACAACCGCCGGCCCGACAACGACTCGGCAATGCTGTCACCAACCGTTGCGCCCACCGGCGCGGTGAGACCCAACACAGCCGCCACCGCATCGGGAACCGCGCCCGGGTCACCCACCGGCGCGAGTTCGACCAACCACACACCATCTGGGAACTCCCCACTGAGCTCAGCAGCTGTCTGCAGCGCCAGTCGCGTCTTGCCGACCCCACCCACACCGGTCAACGTCACCAACCGGTGAACCCGAACCAGCTCGGTCAGTTCCCCGAGCTCATCGCCGCGGCCCACAAAGCTTGTCGACAGCACCGGCAGATTCCCCGGCACCTCATCAACAGTCCGCAACGGCGCGAACACCGAACCCAGACCCTCGCCGGTGACCTGAAACAGATGCTCGACGGCGGCCAGGTCCTTCAGCCGATGTTCACCCAGATCCACCAGATCGACCCCATCGACCACCGAAGCCGTCGGTGCGGCCACCAAGATCTGGCCCCCATGCCCCGCAGCCATCACCCGTGCCGCCCGATTCAACACCGGACCGAAATAGTCCCCATCGCGTTCTTGGGCCTCACCGGTATGCAGACCCATACGCACCCGAACCACCACCAGCTCCGGCCACGGCTCGGCTCCCAACGCCCTCTGAGCCTCAACCGCCGCAGCAACCGCGTCGCCCGCTCGAGCAAACGCGGCAGCGAACGCGTCACCCGCCGTGGAGAACACATACCCGCCAAAGGAACCAATCGCCGATCGGAGAATCCGATCGTGACGCTCCAGCGCGACCCCCATCGCGTCAGGATGCTCCTCCCATAACGCCGTCGATCCCTCAACATCGGTGAACAGAAACGTCACCGTCCCCGACGGACGATCAGCCATCAAGCCAGCATCCCACGGCCCACCCACAACCCTCCGGTAACGACGACACCGCAACGCCCCATCAGCCCCCGCAACCCACACCATCTTGCCGGATCTCGGGCATTCCGGGGCTGACCGAGAGGAGCGCGTTTTTGCTGATTGGACACCGAGGCCGACTGTTGGCACCCCCAGGCGCGACCGAATCGTTGGTAGCCATACCGTCTGGTCTGCGCGCGGGACCTCGTCAGGTCACGCGGTCGGGTGTCCGTGCCGCCGCTCCCGAGGGCTCACCGCCTGGGTTAGGGATCTATTGGTGAGTTGACGCCCGACGAGAACAACGAGATCGGCTGGTCGCCGTTCGGGCACTGTGGCGGCGCGTTGTTGGGGTTGTGCGGCCACTGTTTGCAGGGTGCGACCCAGAACACCCAAAGGTCGTAGCGGCCTTCGGGGAGACCTTGGTCGAAGTCGTGGATGAACCATTGGCAGGATCGTGTGCCGGTCTGGTTCCGGTACTGCGGCCCGCAGCGTGTGTCTTCGCCGATGGTGTTGTAGTCCGAGTTGAAACGGTACGTCTGATCGATGTCGTAGCTACCGTCGTCGGTCGGGGGTCCGCTACGCCGTGTGATGAACATCACGAGGTCATGTCCGTCGGGGAGAATCTCTCCACTGGTAGTGGGAAATCCGTGGCGTACATGGAATGGCCGGTTGGCTTGCCACACTCCAGTGGTCTCGTCTGGGTTGTTGGGGTCTATGAACTGTGCATCTCTGAAGCAGGGTGCGCCGCAGTGCTCGACCAGGAAGTCGAGTCGCGGGCTCGGTGGCAGTCCCAGGCTCGGTGACGCGTCCGGGTCAGTGGGGCTGTCGCCTGTAATGGCTCCAAAAAAGTCAGGGGCTGCGGCGGTCGGGTTGCGTCCGTCGGCTGAGCTGCCCAGGCCCCGTTCAAACGTCGAGACGTTGGTGGACTCGGGCGCCTCTCGGTCCGGCGCCGCGGAGGTGCCAGGTGCTTGAACGGTCGTAGTTGTAGCGATGAGCGTTGTGGATGTCGGCTGCAGCGATGTGGCCGGTTCTGACCGGACGGTGTTGGAGCCTTCAAGTTCAACAAGTGTCCGATCGAGGAACCCTGCGGTGGCGACGAGCTCTAGCTGGGCCGAGTCGGCGCCCCCGACCCGCCGCGAGCCCTTGGGCACCAACGCCGGATCGAACGTCCCGGCGCGGTCCCGGGGCCCGTCCAGGGTCACATCGCCGACCTCCGAGGCGACCGTTTTCGGGGTCGTGCCGTT
>Ga0114932_10003227_pt1 | contig 16269 bp, 17 predicted proteins | sample 2SBtaG_2_FD_87286 | JGI IMG/M metagenome (GOLD analysis project Ga0114932, IMG submission 87286) | Deep subsurface microbial communities from Kolumbo volcano to uncover new lineages of life (NeLLi) - 2SBTROV12_ACTIVE470 metaG | ecosystem: Environmental > Aquatic > Marine > Volcanic ... | reverse complement strand
TCTTTCATGGATCGCTACCTCAATGAGGGTTTTTCCGGCGGAGAAAAAAAGCGCAATGAAATACTGCAGCTGGCAATACTTCAACCTGAACTCGCCATTCTTGATGAAACAGATTCTGGACTTGATATTGACGCCCTGAAGGTAGTGGCGAAGGGCGTCCGTGAGGTTCAAGAGGAACGGCCGGAAATGGGGGTTCTCCTCATCACCCATTATCAGCGTCTGCTATCTGAGCTCAATCCTGATCATGTACACATACTTTTCGATGGTGAGATCGTCGAATCTGGCGGCCCTGAGTTGGCAGAGAGATTGGAGCATGAGGGCTACGAACGGTTCGAATCATGAACCTGCCATCTGACCTCAAAAACCAGTTCCCTCTCCTGTCTCAAATAATTAATGGCCATCAGATTGTCTATTTGGACTCGGCTGCTTCATCACAAAAACCGGACAGCGTGATTGAGGCTATGAACAGCTACTACCGGACCATTAACGCCAACGTGCATCGTGGCGCATATGAGATCGCTGCTCAAGCGACGGAAGCTATGGAGATGTCACGAGGGCAGATAGCAAAATTTATCGGCGCCAATTCAGCGAATGAAGTTGTCTTCACGAAGAACGCAACCGAGTCATTTAACCTCGTCGCCAGATCCTGGGGAGGACAAAACCTTTCCGAGGGCGATGCTGTGCTCATTACCGACATGGAACATCACGCGAATATTGTTCCTTGGCAGATTCTTGGAGCGGAACGAGGCTTCGAGATTCGTTGGATACCTCTGACTTCCGATGGCCACCTTGATTTAGACCAGCTCGATCAACTCCTAGATGGCGTGAAGATGGTCAGTGTCACTGCTATGAGCAATGTATTGGGGACTTTGAATCCAGTGCGTGAAATCGCGGACCGTGCACATGAAGTTGGGGCGCTTGTGACAGTCGACGCCAGTCAATATGTTCCACACTTGCCCACCAATGTGAACGACCTGGGTGCCGATTTGATGTGCTTCACGGGCCACAAAATGTGCGGCCCGACTGGGATCGGAGTGCTCTGGGGTCGAGAGGAAATACTGGACTCAATGCCGCCATTTCTTGGAGGCGGAGAGATGATTCTGGATGTGCGCAGGGACGGATTTACGCCAAACGAGCTTCCACACAAATTCGAAGCTGGGACACCTCCAATCGCTGAAATCATCGGGCTAGGTGCTGCTGTAAGTTTTCTTGAATCTTTGGGGATGGCCGAGATTCGTCAGCATGAAATTCAACTCACTGAATATGCCCTCAACGCTCTGGGTGAACGTTATGGAGATGAACTAACAATTCACGGCCCGAAAGATGCTTCCCAACGCGGTGGAGTGCTATCCATCCAATACAGAGATGTTCACCCTCATGATTTAAGTCAAGTCCTTGATCAAAGAGGAATCTGTGTTCGGGCTGGTCATCATTGCGCAAAACCTTTGATGCGGGAACTGGGGGTCGGCGCCACAGCACGCGCTTCCCTATACCTTTACAACGACGAGTCAGATATTGATGCTCTAGTTGATTCTTTGGAGCCTGCTGGCGAAATGTTTGCGCTCTAAGCGAGGGAATATCACGTGCCTGGACTTGAAGATCTCTATAAGGAAATCATCCTTGACCATTACAGGAACCCTCGTAACCGAGGGGAACTGGAGTCTCCTCCGGCACACAGAACAGAGGGATTTAATCCTCTCTGTGGGGATGAGGTGACCCTCACTTTCGAATTGAAAGATGGCTCCTTGGGTGAGCTCCGAATAGCTGGTCAGGGATGTTCGATCAGCCAGGCTTCAGCATCGATGATGTCCGCAGCTGTTCAAGGTAAATCGATAAGTGAGGTCCGTGACCTCACCCGGCAATTCAAGTCGATGATGTCGATCCACGAGGAGTCGATTGATTCGAAAGAGCTGGACCCGGCCTCGACGGGAACATTTCAGCTCGGCGACCTAGAGGCACTCAAAGGTGTCGTGAAGTTTCCGGTTCGAATCAAGTGCGCGACCTTGTCCTGGAACACGTTGTTAACAGGACTGGACGAACTGGAGGCCTAGGGCTTCACCAACGATGTCCAGGTGGCACCCCTGTGATCTGTTCTTTAATACGTCTGGTCGTTGCCGCCGAAGTCCCATCAGGCAAATCATCTGAAGCAAAAAACGCGACTTCAGCAATTTCGGGAGACACCGAAGAACTGATGGACCAATCCTTCACCACAAAGACGACTATGTGATCACTTTTGTGTTCTCTAAATGAAGAAAACACACCGTGAACGGACTGCGGGGTTTCCGGCAGTTCCACCCCGGTCTCTTCGCGTAACTCTCGTTGCATCGCGTCAACCAACGACTCGCCTGTCTTGACACCACCGCCCGGTAAGTACCAACCGTCGCGATAACTGTGACGCACGAGACAAATTCGGTTTTCTTCGTCCAAAACCAACGCTCGCACTCCAATGGTGAGTTTCGCTCGTCGGAATGTCGACAACGTCTTGTACAGCCGGAAGAGCAGGCCTCTGAGATCAGGCACCGACAAGATCTTCTATAAGTTCAGCCATCGCGACGTCAAGTCCGCTGATGCCGCCCAGATCGTGGGTTGCGAGCCGAACGCGCACCGTTCCGTACACGTTGGACCACTCGGGATGGTGAGCTAGACGCTCAGCATGCAACGCGACTGCTGACATAAATGAAAATGCTTTTACGAAATCACCAAATTCGAAGGTGCGCTCTAAGCCATTCGAAGCAACATCCCAGTCAGGTAATTCTGTTGAAAGGTTCTCAAGTTGTTCAGCCGTAAGCAGCTCGCGTTTCATTTTCCGCCCCCAATACCGCTAAGTCGTGTCGAAGTCCCATAAGTGTAATGGGCCCGAAAAGTCGCACTAACCACCGGGTTTAAGCGAGTGGGTCCGCGAACGGGTCTTCTGGTTCGGCGGCGAGGAGGCTGTTTGTCTCTGATCGCCCACCAATTGCAACCGACACTCCATCTGACTCGCCGTCAGAGTCGGTAAATCGAGCGTAGCCATTGGCTTCCAACTCTCGTGCAAGCTCCGGACCGCCGCTTTCAACGATTTGGCCGTTCACCAGGATGTGGACATGATCAGCCGGTAAATAATCGAGGAGGCGGTGATAGTGGGTGATGCATAGCACCCCTAATCCTTCTTCAGTCATAACCTCAATGCGTTCAGCGCATGCTCGTAACGCGTCGATATCAAGTCCACTGTCAAGTTCGTCTAAAACTGCGATCTGGGGACCCAACACCGCTAATTGCGCAGTTTCATTTCTTTTCTTTTCTCCTCCTGACAAATCAACATTAAGGGCGCGGTCGAGAAGTTCGGTTTGCAGTCCGATCTGTTGAGCTTCCTCAATTAGTCGAGATTGGACGTCGACCTCCTCGAGCCCGCGTTCTTTTAGAGCAAACTCCAAAGTCTCGCGAACGGAAACACCTGGAACTTCGGTTGGGTACTGCATAACGAGGAAAAGCCCAGCTTGAGCACGGGCCCATGTAGGAAGAGCGGAAAGATCTTGCCCATCCAATTCAAGTGAGCCGCTGGTTATTTGGTATCCCGGTTTTCCCATGATGGCGTTCGAAAGGGTGCTCTTGCCTGATCCGTTAGGACCCATCACGGCATGGACCTGACCAGAGGAGATCTCGAGGTCAACCCCATTGATGATCTGTTGGCCATCGACCGCTACACCTAAATTTCTTATCGAGAGCACGGTCATGGCAATTCCACTTCTACTTCCCCGTCCGTAATCTGCACCGCATAAACCGGCACCGGCTGCGTTGCCGGAAAAACGTCAGGTAACCCAGTCCGTAGGTTGAATTTGGAGAAATGTTTCGGACATTCGATAGCGCAGTCCTCTGACCAGACCACTCCATCGGAAAGTGAATAGTTTGCGTGACTGCATCTATCCCCTATCGCATGAACTGTCTCCCCAATTCTGATCACAGCGATGCGGTGGCCTTCAACATCAAACCTTCGAGCTTCTCCATCTCCAATCTCGTCGACGTTGCATACACGAGCCATAGCTATGACCGTCCCATGTCGAGAGCCAAGAGTTGTTCGATTCGAAGATCGATCGCGTCGCTCACCATTGATGAAGGAAGTCCCTTCAAGACGTCGGCAAAAAATCCTTTCACAACAAGTGCTTCAGCTATATCGGCTGGAACTCCGCGGCTTTCTATATAAAATTTTTGCTCTTCGTCGATGGGACCTACCGCCGACGCGTGACTACATTTCACGTCGTTGTTTTCGATTTCAAGATTCGGAACAGACTCGGCCCAAGCTTTTTCGGACAATTTGAGCGTCCGATTGGTTTGGAAAGCATTCACGTCCCCGGCTGCGGGTTCGATTCTGATAAGGCCGGTGTAAATAGCTCGACTCTCATCGTCAACTGCGCCTTTAAACAGCAGATTCGAGTTGCTGTGAGGAGCCTCATGTTTTTGAAACGTCCTGAAATCATGTTTCGCGCTTTGTCTTCCGAAGTACACGGCACTGATCTCACTCGACGACCCCTGCCCCGTCATCTTGGTGTCTATTCTCGCTCGGGCATACGCGCCGCCTAGTGCAACTTGGCTCAGCGACACATGAGCATCTCTACCTGTTTCCGCAACTTGCGTCGCGATTTGCCAAACACTGGACCCGTGTTCTTGAACGGTGAGGTACTTAAGACGACCGGCTTGACCAACTTTGATCTCATTAACTGGGCACACCAACGCATCTACGCCGCTGCTGCTTTGGTGTTCGATAACGGTTGATTCGGAGTTCTCACCGGCATGAATCATGACGCGCGGGAACCACGCAAGGTTTTCCACCGTCGTGTGATGGCGTATCAAGATCGGAGAAGCCACAACTGCGTTAGCTGCCACCTCAACCAAAATTGGTGTCGCACAGTACGCAAGGTTGCAGTCAGCAAAGAAGTCGAAGTCGGGCCCGACGACAGAACCAATGGCATTCTCTAATTCGGCACCTTCGGAGTGCACTGTAACTGCTTCGTCGATCGTCGAAATTGAAACGATCTGCCCATTCACAATGTGAATAATCGCTGCGGCCTGCTCATCTAGTCCCTTGGTGAGACCGAGATCGATGAGAGCTCCTCCCGGTGAATCCAACTTGTAGCTAGAGGGTTCCAATTCGTCGATCGGTGTGTAACGCCATAGTTCTTCTTCAAAAGAGGGAAGCCCTGTCAGCGAAGACCGTTCCTCGGCTTCTTTCCGCCGCTCGGTAAGAGCGGGGGATCCGATTAATTCGGTCCAATCTGGTGTCTCGAACAGGGTTGTTCGGGTAGGTGCCACAACAGATAATTCTACCTATCTAGATAGTGCAAATCCCCGTTTGGCAAGGTCAGCGTTTCTTGCCTTTCTTTCTTTTCTTTGCTCGAGCCTTCTTACTGATTTTGCGTCGACGACGACCTTTTTTGCTTTTTTCTGCCTCCATCTCCATCAAAATGTCTGGACCCGCAGCGTTAACGATGTCTTCGGCTGCGTCTAAGAGGGCAGCGATGGATTCATCTTCTCCCAAGCTTTCAGGTTCTTCAGCAAAGTCTTGGACGCCAAGGGATCCATGGTCCCAAGCGACGTCAATCCGTCGAGGTGTGTATTCGGGACAATCGTCGGGGCAGCGCCACGGCGCCTCTGGGGCGAGGTCTAAATTGCACTTTCTGACAGTCTCACCGTTTCCATATGAGCGGGTCTCGTAATGGCGGCAGTTCGTGCGCATCGGCATGCATACATTGTCGCGCCTGTTTCGCCATTCAACGAGTTACGACCCGTTATTCCTGCTCAGAGTGCAGCGATTGCGTCAGCTACTGCCAACGCTCGTCGAGCTTCGTCGACATGAAGATTCTCGATCATCTTGCCGTCGACCGTTAACACGCCGCGACCGTCTTTTTCGGCTGCTTCAAATTCTTCAATGATCCGTCTATGAAAATCTAGTTCGTCCAAGCTCGGTGAAAAGATTTCGTTGGTTGGAGCGACCTGGTTGGGATGAATCAACGTCTTCCCATCAAAACCCATTTCAGCGCCTTGAACACATACATCCCTGAAACCAGACTCATCCTTGATGTCGTTATACACGCCGTCAAGAATCGCTACGCCAGCGGCTCTTGCCGACAGCAAGCACATCGCCAAATAAGGCAGGAGCGCTCGACGATCAGCGGTAATGGAGGCACGCAGTTCCTTAGCCATGTCATTAGTTCCCATAACCATGACGGACATCCGCTCATGTCGGGCTATTTCCTCGACATGAAGTATCCCAATCGGCGTCTCAACCATGGCCCATATCTGCGTCGAGGATGGTGCACCGCCTTGGTTCAGTAGTTCCGAAATTTCGTCCAAGTAACTCGAGCCATCAACTTTTGGGATCACCACGGCAGCGGGCCCCGCAGCGGCGGCTGCTAGGACATCATCCTTCCCCCATGGAGTGTCCAAGCCGTTGCACCGGATTGTTAGTTCGCGGTTTCCGTACTCAGAAGAAGCTGCGGCAGCGCACGCTTGCTCTCGGGCTACTTCCTTGCTGTCGGGGGCCACCGCGTCTTCCAAATCAAAGATCAAAGCATCAGCTTGAATGTCTTTAGCTTTTTCTAACGCTCGTTCGTTGGCCGCGGGCATGTACAGAACGGAACGTCTTGGCCGATAAGTCGACATGGGCTGCATCTCCTGAATTTCGCAGTTGATCTAAGTGGATCAGAATCCGTACGTTTTGGCTAACTCTGGGTCTCTAGCGGCTAGCTCTCGGGCAAGGTTGACCACGACGTGACACTGCTTGACGGTTGCATCATCTTGCATTTTTCCGTCGAGCATTACCGCTCCAGTACCATCTCCCATTTCTTGTATCACGCGCATCGCCCACGCAACTTCAGATGGTTCCGGGCTAAATACTTTCTTCGCGATATCTATCTGCACCGGATGAAGACTCCAGGCACCTACGCAGCCGAGCAGGTAGGCGTTTCTGAACTGGTCTTCGCACGCAATGGTGTCGGTTATGTCTCCAAAAGGGCCGTAATAGGGAAGAATCCCGTGGGCTCCGCACGCATCAACCATCCGAGCCAGTGTGTAGTGCCATAAATCCTGTTGGTAGGACAACCGCGAGTCGTCGTCTCGACCTTCTTCTGGGTCCTGTCGTACTAGATAACCAGGGTGTCCTCCTCCAACTCTGGTGGTCTTCATACGTCGGTCAGCCGCTAAGTCTGCTGGCCCTAGTGAAAGACCCTGCATGCGCGGGCTGGCGCCGCAGATATCCTCAACATTCGCTACGCCTTGCGCCGTTTCGAGGATGGCGTGAACCAGAATGGGTCGCTGTAAACCAGCTCGAGCCTCAAGTTGTGCAAGCAGCTGGTCTACGAAATGGATATCTTCGCTTCCTTCTACCTTGGGGATCATCACCACGTCGAGCTTGTCCCCAATTTCGGTGACCAAGGTCATTACGTCATCTAAGAACCATGGCGAGTCGAGGCTATTTACCCTGGTCCACAACTGGGTTTCTTCGCTCTCCCAGGTTTGGCCGACTTCTACGAGCCCAGCTCGTGCTGCCTCTTTGTTGTCTGCAGAAACCGCATCTTCGAGATTTCCGAGCAACACATCAACTGTGGGGGCGATTGCTGAGACTTTCGATCTCATTTTTTCGTTAGATGGATCGAAGAAATGGATCATGCGTGATGGACGAAACGGGATTTCTCTGATCGGGTCGGGTGCCCCGAGCGCTAGCGGTGAAAAAAAATCTTTCGGTGTGCGCACCTAAAGAAACCTCCGGTAAAGCTGTAATTCTGACCGTATCTATCAGAAATAGGGATCGCTACTCTGGGTACAGCCTTTTCTTTATGTTCTCACAACCCAGTTAGAAGGGTCAGCCGATGGATCCTTCCATCTGCAGTTCGATAAGTCGACTCCACTCCACCGCGTATTCCATGGGTAATGTTTTTGTGACTGGTTCGATAAACCCGTTTACAACCATCCCCATCGCCTGTTCTTCAGAGAGTCCTCGACTCATCAGATAGAAGAGTTGTTCGTCGGCAACTTTAGACACCGTCGCTTCGTGGCCAATTTCTGCGTCTCGAGCTCCGATTTCTTGATACGGGTACGTGTCGGATCGACTTATTTCGTCTAGTAAGAGTGCGTCGCATTGGACGTGGGATCGACAATCGTTCATGCCTTCTTCTACCCTGACCAGTCCCCGATAGGTAGTCCGTCCCCCATCTTTGGAAATCGACTTGGAAACAATTTTCGAAGAAGTCTCAGGAGCTGCGTGGACCATCTTTGCTCCCGCATCTTGGTGCTGCCCTTCACCTGCATAGGCAACTGAGAGCACTTCGCCTGATGCTTTGGGTCCCATGAGATATACAGCTGGGTATTTCATAGTCAGTCTGGACCCGATGTTCCCATCGATCCATTCAACATGAGCTTCCTCGTAGGCAGCGGCTCGTTTAGTGACGAGGTTGAATACGTTGCTCGACCAATTCTGAATTGTTGTGTAGGTGATTCGACCACCAGGCAATGCGCAGAGCTCAACGACAGCTGAGTGAAGGGAATCTGAACTGTATACAGGTGCTGAACATCCTTCGATGTAGTGCACTGTTGCACCTTCGTCGGCAATGATTAGCGTTCGTTCAAACTGTCCCATATTTTCGGCGTTGATACGGAAATATGCCTGCAGTGGCATCTCCACTTCCACTCCGGGTGGAACATAGATGAACGAACCGCCAGACCAAACCGCTGAATTCAACGCGGAAAACTTGTTGTCTCCGGGGGGGATGATTGTTCCGAAGTATTTCTGGATCAATTCAGGATGGTCTTTCACCGCTGAATCCATGTCGGAGAAGATCACTCCCTGAGCTTCTAAGTCTTCGCGATTGCGGTGATAAACCACCTCCGACTCGTATTGGGCGGTTACACCAGCGAGATATTTTCTTTCCGCTTCGGGTATTCCGAGTTTTTCATAGGTCTCTTTTACCGAATCAGGAAGCTCTTCCCAAGCATCTACCTGCCCTTCAGTTGGCTTGATGTAGTAGTAGATGTCGTCGAAATAGATTTGTGATGTGTCCCCACCCCAGTTTGGCATGGGCTTCTTTTTGAAAATCTCATATGACCGTAAGCGGAAATCAAGCATCCACTCAGGCTCCTTTTTAAGGAAAGACATCTCTCGAATGATGTCTTCACTCAGGCCTTTTTGAGGCTTAAAAACGTAGTCCTCTTCGTCGCTCCACCCCAGCTGATATTTACCTAGGTCTATAGAGACATTTTGATCAGTATCAGTCACAAAGACTCCCGCGAAATTATTTACTCCTATCAGGATAGTGGTAATTGAATTTCAGTCCCACTTATTCGACCTGCCCATCGCTCAGCGTCATCAATATGCAGATATCCCGGCACTTGAGTATGAGGCGTATCCAAATAAACTTTGGCTTCAGGAGCTTGCGCAAATCGACCGTGACTCCACCGAACTTCGACATGCCCATCAACGCACGTTTCCTCTGCTGCCTCATGGTCTCTCACCGTGGCTTTCCAACCCACTATGGGCTGACCGGCTGCTTCACCCCACATCTCGAGATCTCGGAATTCGAAACGACGACGCCAATCCCATGGAGTGGTAACCAACAGTCGCAGTGACCGATCTCTGGCTGAACCGAGGACGTAGTAGGGCGCTGGACCAATACGCAATAACCGCCACAGCAGTGCCTCTCGTTGGCGTTTCGTCGCCACCGACTTGCGCCATTGACTTGCGGTGACCCGTCCAACTTCAGCGGCGAGTTCTCGATAAGCCGCCGCACACGTAGGGCTCCACTGTCGATCCGCTAACGCTAATTTCAGTTCTGTACGGTGATGTTTTGCCAGGTCACCTACAAACGGTGGTAGGTCGATACTGCTACCAACTTCTTCTCGCACGGCTGCATAGAGGGCTTGATGTTCCTGCGGTGCTGCGTGGTCATACCAATCCCCGACGTCTTGATTTGCCGCAAACAGATTCGAGGGCGCTGCGTTCAGCAAAATTTTTGAGGAGTATTTACAAGAGATGAGGTAAACGTGGTCTACTCGGAGATCTATCGGCAGCTGATCATGTCCGGGGCTACGGTGGCTGCCTTTCCACTCGATCAAGCGTGGGGGTCGTCCCCTCAAACCGTGGTCGGCTTCCAAAAACACTTGGCCGTTTCGGTATGCACCCGCGAAGTCCACACGATGTAATGATTCATCGACTACCTGCGCAAATTGTTCCCATACACGGTCGGTTACATCAATGAATTGCGGAGGGAGCTTACTCACAGCCTCGGCAGGATTGTCGTACCCCAACATTCCAAGGCCAGTCGCCAGTTCTGTGATTTCGGTACGCAGGGAAGCCACGAGTTCAGTCGATCAAAGCCGGCGCCAATCGACGCCATCCTTCAGGTACCTGATGTGGTTCCTCAGTCAAAACCTGAACGCATACATGATCTGCACCGGCGTCAAAATGTTCTTGCACTCGCTTGGCAATAGCATCGATAGAACCCCACACAACTACTGCATCGACCACGCTGTCCGTCAAATTTTCAACGTCCTCAGCTTCGTAACCTAAGCGGACGAGGTTGTTGACGTAGTTCGGCAGAGCCGCATAAGTCTTCATATGTTGGCGGGCTATCGCTCGGGCCGCATCCGGGTCACTTTCGATCACGACCATTTGCTCCGGATAGAGCAATGCGTCAGGACCCATAACATTGCGGGCCATTTGAGTATGTTCAGGCGGCACGAAATATGGGTGGGCCCCAGCGGTTTCTGATGCCGCTAGTTCAAGCATTTTGGGGCCGAGAGCTGCCAACACGATTTCAGGTAGATCTGATGGACCGACAGCCATAAACCGGGCTTTATGCATAGCTTCGAGGTACGCGCGCATGTAGGTCAGCGGCTTCGAATAGTCATGTTTTCGTACCCACTCCACTAAATGGAGATGACTAACCCCTAGCCCAAGCAAAAACCGCCCCGGATGCGCCTCTTCGATACTTCGTTGCGCATTTGCCATGGTCATGGCGTCGCGCGCATAAATGTTGGCGATACCGGTTGCGATAGTGACATCTGTCGTATTTTCAAGCACCCGCATGGCCGTTACGAATGGATCACGACCGACAGCCTCTGGGATCCAAATGGTCTTAAACCCGAGTTCACCTGCTTCCGCACAAAGCTCATTCGCTTCGGAAGAGGGCATCCCGTCCAAAATCCCGGTCCACAAACCAACGTTGCCAAGATCAATTGCCGCTTTAGTCATGCCTTGACCCTATGTCATTCACCGAAAATTCTCAGTCGATACGTCTCATCTGTTCTCGGAAGGTTCGTCCCCGATTTATGTAAGTTTGCACACCCGGCAAGATCAGTGGATCTGTATCGACCCCTTCCCGTATTTTTGCCGGGGTACCTAAGGCCATCGAACCCGCCGGTACATGCATCCCTCCGGGAACAACCGCTCCGGCACCAACTAAGGCTCTGACGCCGATTACTGCTTCGTGCAGCACTATCGACCCCGTACCAACGAGCGCTTCATCCTCAACAGTGCAACCTTCTAAGTGAGCCAGGTGGCCGATGGTGCACCCACGTCCTACAACAGTGGGGAGTTCTTCGGTTACATGCAGCACCGCATTGTCTTGCACAGAGGTTTCTTCACCGATCACGATGTCGTTGTCGTCAGCCCGGAGCACAGCCCCCGACCAGATAGTTGCCCTAGCTCCCACTTTGACGCGGCCAATCAGGACGGCTTCGGGCATCACCCAAGCGTCGGGGTGAATGTCGGGTTGATGGTCACCTAACGCATATATCGGCATATCAAAACCTCAGTCAGTTACTCGGTCAGCATCCAGCAAACTATCGCGCCGGCAAGCATTTCACGTTTAGTTCCGATGCCATTGGGCGCTAGCGTCCAGCCGATGGACTTCACCGACTACTCGCCGCCGACTGCTCCTCGCCGTGATCACCTCCGGTCAGTGCACGGTGTGTCAACGGACGATCCTTGGTTCTGGTTGCGGCATCGCGATGACCCAGCAGTGTTGGAGTATCTGCGAGCAGAAAACGATTGGACAGACCGTTCAACTGAACAACTGGGAGACCTTCGGGAACATCTTTTCAACGAAATCAGATCGAGAGTGCAAGAAGAAGACCAGTCGGTCCCGGTCCCCAAGGGAGATTGGGAGTACAGGGTCCGCACGGGTCAAGGCCTGCAATATCCAGTGCATGTGAGGCAACTTCGAGGGGAACCAGCAACCGAAGAGGTGTTGTTGGACGAGAACGATCTAGCTACCGGATTGGACTATTTCGCTGTCGGCGACCTCTCAGTAAGTCCTAATCATCGGTTACTTGCCTACACAGTCGACACGGAAGGCAACGAAGAATACGAATTGACCGTTCTGGATCTTGAGACACGCGAAGTAGTCGATAGTGGCATCGGGGGTCTCTCATATGGTCTGGTGTGGGCTAACGACTCCCACACATTGTTCATGGTCGTTACAGACGAGGCTCGTCGACCCGATCGCGTGATTCGGCACGAAGTAGGGACTGACCAAGAACTAGACGCCACTGTCTTTACAGAAACTGACGAACGTTTCTGGGTTGGGGTGGGAGCCACGCGAAGCGAACGGTTTATCGTGATTGGCAGTGAATCAAAGATGTCGTCTGAGTATTGGTTACTCGACGCTGATTCTCCCGCGAGTGATCTTTCTGTAATTGAACCTAGGCGCGAAGGACATGAGTACCGAATTAGCCATCAAGGAAACCGGTTGCTCATTCTCACCAACGATAATGCGGTCGACTTTCGGTTAATGGAGGCACCAGTTCATGATGCGGGGTACGCGAACTGGGAGGAACTAATCCCCCACCGGGCGGGTGTAAGGCTCGAAGATGTAGACGTATTCGAAACTTTCATGGTCGTTACGGAACGACGGCAGGGCATTCCAATCATGCGTGTTCTTGACCATGAAGAAGGTTCTGAGTTTGAGATAGAGATGAGCGAGCCAATTTTCGAGGCGGGTCCAGGAGCAAACGCCGAATATTCGACCCGTGCTTTCAGATATGGCTATACGTCGATGGTTACACCTCCCTCGACCTATGAGATCAACATTGACACCCGAGAACAGCTGCTTCTCAAACAACAGGCGGTTCTCGGTGACACCGACCTCTCGGTGTACCGCAGCGAAAGGTCCTGGTCTACGTCTGATGATGGAACCAAAGTTCCTATAAGTCTCGTCTGGCGACCTTCAGCGGTGACCTGGCCAGCCCCGACTGTTATCTACGGGTATGGCGCTTACGAGATTGGCATCCCTGCTTCCTTTTCTTCTGCCCGTCTTTCGCTCCTCGATCGCGGGGTTGTTTTCGCTGTAGCTCACGTCCGCGGAGGCGGAGAGCTAGGACGTAATTGGTACGAACAGGGCCGACTCGAACATAAGCAGAATACGTTTTCCGACTTCGGAAGTTGTCGGGATCATCTCGTGAATGAAGGCTGGGCTGACCCTCAACACATCGTGGCTCGCGGTGGCAGCGCTGGGGGTCTACTGATGGGGGTCATGGTCAATCAGCGTCCTGACGCATTTGCCGGAGTAGTAGCTGAGGTTCCGTTTGTTGACAACGTGAACACGATGCTCGACCCGACTATTCCATTGACCGTCACTGAATACGAAGAATGGGGCAACCCTAACGATCCCGCGACCTTCGAAATGATGTCCGCTTATGGACCCTACGAGAACGTCAAAAGTGCCGATCACCCCGCGCTTCTGGTGACGGCTGGGCTCAATGATCCAAGAGTCCAATATTGGGAGCCAGCAAAGTGGGTTGCCAAACTACGTTCGGAGACAACCGGCAGTCGACCTATTTTACTTCGCACCGAAATTGACTCTGGGCACGGTGGTCCGTCAGGCCGTTACGATGCTTGGCGCGAGGAAGCTTTTGTATTGTCCGTGATTCTCGAAATGCTGAATCTGGCTCCACCGTTATCCACCACTTGAGATAGCAGCGAGCGCTAGCAGTATCAAATTCCTAATGATGGAACTGCTGCCCACGGGGCGAGCTGTCCAACGACCAAAACAGGCACAACTAGGTCTTTGGTTGACTGGTCGCCGCATCACCCGCAACATAGCCACGGTAAAGACAGCCAAAATGATCTCTGACGCAATAGATGGCCAAGGCGATGCGGTCCCTGCAACCAGCAGCGCACCTAAGAAAATCTCTGTCGGGGCAATAGTGACTGCGACGAGCCTGGGTGCACCAAATTGGCGCGCGGCTGCGAGCCAAGCGGGATCACGCAACTTCAGGGCACCGGAAAGAAGGAAAACGATTCCCAAAATTAGTCGTGCTGCGAGTGCCACCGTTCTAGATCAGCTGAACGTTCCGTAGTTTCCCTGGAAAAAAACCAGAGGCGATTTGCTGTCCATGACTTCTAGCTTCAGGACCCGTCCAATGACGATGTCATGATCTCCGCCATCATGGATCATCTCTATATCGCAGTCGATATAGGCAATCGATCCCGAAATAATCGGTGACCCCGACCCGGCAGGAGACCATTCGACATCTGCGAACTTGTCTTCGGCTCGACTGGCCATGACACCACAGACTTCCATCTGATCTTGACCCATAACATTCACACAAAACGAACCAGCTTCGCGAATCTCTTTCCAAGACCCAGATTCTTTACCCGGCAAGAAAGCAACGAGCGGTGGCTCGAGCGATACCGATGTAAAAGAGCCAATAGCCATGCCAATAGGCTTACCGTTGTTAACCGCTGTGACTGCGGTGACTCCAGTCGGAAAATGGCCCAAAACATTCCGAAATACGCCTGAATCGATGTCAGTCACTACCGCCCCTTATTCTGTTCTGTGCGAATCGTAGCTGCCTACGGTGGTCAACTGTTTAGAACAGCCACGAAGAACCGATTATCGTCACCATCATGAGTGTCACTGAGTTACCTGTCCTCCCAGACGGACTGGTCGTCATTGTGAAGGAGGACTGTCCGACTTGTGAGCTGGTTATTCCCGTCCTCGAACAATTGGCTAGCGGTAATCAGCTAACGGTCTTCAGTCAAGACGACCCTAATTTTCCTGAAGAAATAGCGGACCGACAATTCGATGGCGACCTAGCCATTTCGTGGCATCACAATATTGAAACTGTTCCGACGCTCCTCGTCATAGAGAACGGAAAAGAGATCGCTCGAACTGTGGGGTGGTCTCGCTCGCAGTGGGAGTCAATCACCGGCGTCCCTCAATTAGGCGTTGAGTTGCCTGACCACAGGCCGGGGTGCGGTTCACTTTCTGTTGATCCATCTATGAGCGCTGATTTAGAACTTCGGTTCGGTGGTTCCGCAATGAAGGCGCGACGGGTCGAATTTGCATCTCTGGAAGACACTCACGAAGCCCTCTTCGACCGCGGTTGGACCGATGGACTTCCGGTGATTCCCCCGAGCGAAGCTCGGGTAATGGCGATGCTTGAAGGAACTACTCGTTCACCAGAAGAAATCGTCGCATCTGTTCCTCCTGATTTAGCGCCCTGCACGGTTGAGAAGGTGGCTATCAATGCAGTGATGGCAGGATGTCGGCCTGAGTATCTGCCAATAGTTCTGGCGGGAGTGGAGGCCGTCTGTACAGATACTTTCAATATGCATGGCCTATTAGCCACGACAATGCCTCACGCTCCGGTACTCATCGTAAACGGACCCATTGCCCAGGAAATAGGGATGAACTCCGGAAACAACGCACTCGGCCAGGGGAACCGTGCGAACAGTACTATCGGCCGCGCAGTCCAACTTGTTATCCGCAACGTCGGTGGAGGAAGACCAGGCGAGGTTGATCGAGCGGCATTCGGATCTCCAGGAAAGGTCGGATTTTGCTTTGCTGAACGGGAAGAAGACTCCCCCTGGTCGCCAATCTCAACGATGTATGGATTTCCGGCTGGAACGAACACAGTCCTCGCTTTCCCCGGCGAAGCTCCTCGAAATTTGGTTGACCAGTTATCGCGTGACCCGGATTCACTGGCCCGCACCTACGCGACAAATCTGATCTCGATCCAACATCCAAAACTTGTTTTAGGGTTCGATGCGATTCTGGCCGTAGCTCCGGACCATTCGAGAGTTTTTAGAGAGGCTGGATGGTCCCGGGAGCAGTTAGCAGATCGGATAAATGAGTTGACGGTACGACCCGGACACGAATTGATTCGGGGCGCGGGGGACATTCCAGAAGGCATTCCTGAAGCCATGGAAGAACTAGATTTGCCAAAATTTCGGCCAAATGGCCTACATATTGTTCACTGTGGTGGCGCGGCTGGCCTATTTTCGGCGATCATTGGGGG
>Ga0114932_10003226_pt1 | contig 16270 bp, 16 predicted proteins | sample 2SBtaG_2_FD_87286 | JGI IMG/M metagenome (GOLD analysis project Ga0114932, IMG submission 87286) | Deep subsurface microbial communities from Kolumbo volcano to uncover new lineages of life (NeLLi) - 2SBTROV12_ACTIVE470 metaG | ecosystem: Environmental > Aquatic > Marine > Volcanic ... | reverse complement strand
TGATGCAGGAGATTGGTATGTTGCATTAGGATGGGATGAAAAAAAGGCAATTATTCAAATGGATTCAGTTTTAGGAACAATAACTGAAATTAAAGAAATTTAATTATGCAATAATATTTTAAAAATAATATGACTAGTGCAATTGTTCTTGGAGGTTCTAGAGGAATTGGTAAAGCGATTTCTAATGCACTCAAATCAATAAACATTGATGTTTTTGCAGCATCAAAAAATGATATTGATACTTCAGATTTGAAAAGTGTTAAAAAATTTCTTGAAAATCATAATCAAACAGATATTTTAATTCTTAACACAGGAGGTCCTAAACCAAAACAATTTTTGGATGTCACTGAAGAGGATTGGAAATTATACCACAATCAATTATTCTTAGGATTTTGTTCAATTTTGCAAAATATAAAAATTAATGATGGAGGATACATATTTTTGATTAGCTCAAATGTAATAAAGGAACCAAATCCAAAATTAATAATTTCATCAGCGTATCGTGCAGCATTTAGTCAAGTCTTTAAAATATTGAGTAAAGATTATGCTCAAAAAAATATTAGTTGTATTAACATTGCACCAGGTCCAATTAATACTGATAGAACTAAAGAAATAATAGAAAATATAAAAGAATATGAAAAATCTTTACCAATGAAGAAATTAGGTGAGCCTGAAGAAATAGGAAATTTTGTGAAATCAATAATTGAAAATGAGATAAAATATCTAACAGGTGTTACAATTAATTTTGATGGTGCAAACTCAAACTATATTTTTTAAGATTATTTTTTGAATTCTACATTTGGTGTATTAGGTTGTCCTACAATTGCTATTAATCCACCATCACGTAATTGTTGCAATAATTGCATAACTTCTTTTTCTACTTGTTTTCTTTGTAATCCGGTTTGTTGAGCAAAAACTTCTACAAGTTCTGTCACTTTTCTTTGGCCGTTACATGATTTCCAAAAATCAACAATTGCTTGATTAACCATAAATCCTTGATCATGTTCATTTGCCAATACCATAGAACCATCTTCTTGTTGGACAAGTTTCCCAACACCTTGAGGTAGAGCAATTTCATAATTTATTGGTGCTGGAGTGTTCATAGCAGCGCCCATGTTTTTAATTTTTAATTTCCCTTCTTCAGTCATTTTATCCATTGACCATGCAGGTTCCCATACAATGTCTATTTTGACATTATTTACTCCAGGGACTTTTTTTGCAAATCTAGTTGCATCTTCTACCAAAGTTTCATGGAGTGGACAGCCTTGTGTGGTCATTGTCATTTTGATGTTAACGTCATTATTTTCTGCAACGTCAATTCCATAAATTAATCCCATTTCTACAATGTTTAGAGGAACTTCAGGATCCATACATTGTTTTAATGATTCTTCAATTGCTTGTGCAGAAACAGTAATCATATTGATATGAAGAATTTAAAAAACAATAAAAACTTTCTAATTATTAGCTTCAATTAATAATCAATAATTTTACTATAAAAAGAATTGGATTATACGTATATTATTCTCAGTAAGATGAAATTTGAGAATAATATAATTAATATTTATAATTGAAAAAAGAATATAGTAAGATGTTATTCTCATTTTATAAAACAATAAGTAAATTGCTATATGGTACTGGAATATCTAAAAATAAAATAATTCGAAAAGTACATTTGAAATTAATAGAACTTACAAAACCTAAAATCATAAATGTTTTTGGTTATAAGATGATTTTAGATAAACAAGATGAAGCAGGTCATTCAATTACCACTGATGACATTACTGATGAATTTAAAAAATTGAAAAAAATTATAAAGAAAGGAGACATAGTTGTAGATATCGGAGCAAATATTGGTTTCTATACTTTATTCTTTTCTAGTTTAGTGGGTAAAACAGGAAAAATTATTGCATTTGAACCAGAACCAAGAAATTTTGAAATTCTAAAAAAAAATATTGAAATAAATTATCTTGACAATGTAACACTGTATGAAAAAGCTGTAGGCTCTAAAAATTGTAAAATTAAAATGAAGACTTCAAATTCAATTGGTTCTCATCAAATAAGTATCTCAGGAAATTTAGAGATTGATTGTATAAGATTAGATGATTATATAACAAATGTAAATTTTGTGAAGATGGATGCAGAAGGATATGAAATTGAAATTCTAAAAGGAATGCCAATCACATTACATCAAAATATTACATTAATGTCAGAATTTAATTTTAAATTAATTAAAAATCATAGTGATCCAATAGAATTTTTTAATATATTATCTAAACTAAATTTTAAATTTCAAAATATGAGAGAAAAATTTTGTGAAACAAATGGATCAGAAATAATAATGAAATATCAGAATAGCTTAGATGCAACTGATATTTTGTGTATTAAAAAAAATAATTACTTTTAATTTTCTAAAATAAAAAAAAGTCTCAAAAATTTTAGTATCATTATCTTGAATCATATCAAAAATAACGTTTATACTGAAATTATGAATTGTTATTTTCAAATAATTTTGGGATTGATTCATCATATGGAGCAGTAGTTACACCTTTTTCGGTAATTATTCCTGAAATTAGTTCAGGAGGAGTCATATCAAATGCAGGATTAATCACATTGATATCATCAGGTGCTGTCTTTTTCTCCCCAATTCCAGTAACTTCACTTCCTTTTCGCATCTCTATTATCACATCTTCAGATTTAGTTTCAAGATCAATTGTAGATAATGGTGCTGCAACATAAAATGGAATTCCATGTTGTTTTGCCATGGTTGCTACTTGATAGGTTCCAATTTTGTTAAAAACATGACCAGTTTTTACAATTCTATCAGCACCAACTACAACTTTGTTTACCAATCCATTTGCCATTGAATACCCAACTGCAGTATCTGGAATTAAACTAACATCAAATCCATCATGTTTTAGCTCAAATGCAGTTAATCTTGAGCCTTGTTGGATGGGTCTTGTTTCAGTTGCTATAACTTTGACATTTTTTCCACTTTCTCTAGTTGCTCTAATTACACCTAATGCAGTTCCATATGCAACAGTAGCTAATGCACCAGCATTGCAATGAGTCATTATGGTATCATTATTATCAAAAAGAATAGAACCATTCTTTCCCATAGATTTATTTATTTCAATATCTTCATCTGCTATTTTTTTAGCAGTAAAAATTACTGATTCTCTAATTTCTTCTACTGAATCACCCGCATTTGCAATCTTCATAATTTTTTCTAAACCCCAACTCAAATTTACTGCAGTGGGTCTTGTTGCAAAAAGAATTTTTTTTGCTTTTTCCAAATCAGATAATAATGCATCTTTAGTTTTAGCAGTACTTTGTAATACAGCTAATGCTAAACCAAATGCACCAGATACACCAATTGCTGGTGCTCCTCTAACAACTAGGGTTCTAATTGCATCAGCAACTTGATTAAAATCATCATATTCTACAAAAAAAAGATCATTCGGTAATTTAGTTTGATCTATCATTATAACCTTATTATTTTTCCATTCAACAGTTCTTAATGAATTATCAATTATTTTAGAAGTTTCCACGAAATAGATTTTTCAAATCCATATTTAAAACAATAAAATACAAAAAAGTTGAACCATTATATTCTATCTAAAAATCATTATCATAATGTTAAAAAAATCAGAATTAGAAAAATTTGACACCAAAAAAATGTTTAAAGTATATGATGAATGGCCAAAGATGGCCAAAGATTCTTGGGAAAAAGACTATGAAAAATTTGAAATGGTAAAAGTGAAACATATTGTTTTTGCAGGAATGGGAGGATCAGGAACTTTGGGGGATTTTTTTGCAGCTATTCTATCCAAAACAAATTTGCATGTGAATGTGGTAAAAGGGTATATTTTACCAAAAAACGTTACAGAAAAAACATTGATTGTAATAACTAGTGTTTCAGGAAATACTACGGAAACTCTAGAGATTTTAAAATCTGCAAAGAAGATTGGTTGTAACATGATAGTTTTTTCATCCGGAGGACAAATTGAAAAATATTGTAAGAAAAATAAAATTAATTTTAGAAAAATATTAGAATTTAATTCACCTAGAGCATCATTAGCAAATTATTTGTATTCAATGCTTAACGTATTAGAAAAAAATCTACCAGTCAAAAAATCAGATATTAAAGATTCAATAAAAAAATTAGAGGAAACTAAAAAAAATATTTTTTCAAATAATTTAACAAAAACAAATGTTTCATTAAATTTAGCATGTTGGATAGCAGATATTCCAATAATTTATTATCCATGGGGATTAGAGACAGCAGCAATAAGATTTAAAAATGCACTACAAGAAAATGCAAAAATTCATGCAATTGCAGAAGATGTAGTAGAAGCTAGTCATAATGGAATTGTTGCATGGGAAAGAAAAACATCAATTCAACCAATATTAATACAAGGTGAAGATGATAATGTAAAAACAAAAGAAAGATGGAAAATTTTTGAAAAATATTTTTTGAAAAATAATATTAACTATAAAATAATCAAATCAGAAAAAGGAGGCATAATAACAAAATTAATTAATTTGATTTATGTTTCGGATTATTCATCAATTTATTTATCAATATTTAAAAAAGTGGATCCATCTCCAGTTGAATCCATTAAATTCATAAAAAAACAACTATCATAAAAAAATTTATTCTGTTACCTTGTTAAATATTTCATACATTTCATTCAGTATTTCTTATTTATTTCAAGTATATTTAATGATAAAATTAATGCCGTAATTACATTAGTGATGATGTTTTCTAAATACAAAAAGTATGATTTTTGAGAAAATGATATAATTGTGATTTTTAATTCATTTAATATGAAAACAATTCTAATAGTAGGGTTTGGTTCAATTGGGAATCGACATTTTAAGAACATCTTAAATAATTATAAAATGAAAATCGTTATTTGTACAAAAAGAAAAGATCTAGATAGATTAACGGGGAAGAATATTCTTATTGTAGATTCTATTTCAAAAGCACTAATTCATAAACCCAATATTGCATTAATTTCAAATGAAACAAGTTTTCATGTGAAGACAGCTATTAGATTAGCAAAAGCAGAATTAGATCTTTTTGTTGAAAAACCATTATCATCCTCATCAAAGGGTTTAAAAGAATTAGAAAAAGTTGTGAGTAAAAACCATTTAATTACATTAGTTGGATGTGATCATAGATTTCATCCATGTTTAAAAAAAATTAAAGAAATACTTGATAAAAAGAAATTGGGAAGAATCTTTTCGGTACAAGTCGAAAGTAGTTCTCTTCTTTCAGATTGGCACCCAAATGAAGATTATAGAAAAGGTTATTCTGCAAAAAAGGAACTTGGAGGTGGAATTGCAACAACAATGACACATGAATTAGACTTTTTACGATGGTTCTTTGGAGACATTAAAGAAATTTTTTCCATTACAAAAAAAATTAGTGATTTGGAAATTACTGCTGATGACATTTCAACTATGAATATGATTTTTGAAAATGATATAATTGGTGAGGTACATCTCGATTTTTTTGCACGTCCACAATTTAAAAGTTGTAAGATAAGAGGTGTAAAAGGAACTTTGTATTGGAATACAGATTCAAATGATGTAAAAATTTTTTATAACAATCAAAAAAAGTGGAAGATGATTTTTAAACCAAAAAAATTTGAACGGAATCAAATATTTGTCAAAGAACTAAATTATTTTATTAAATGTGTAAAAAATAAAAACAAAACATTCAACGATATAACTGAAGGAAAGAAAACGTTACAAGTTATTTTGGGTGCTAAGAAATCCTCACAATTCAAAAAGATGATTAGGTTAACATATTAAATTCAAAATAATTTAACTTTTTTTTGTTCAATTAATAATTTTGCTATATCAAATTCAAATTCAGTATCAATCATCAGACCAGTTTCAACAGGGATTTCATAAGGTAAAGTTTTTGAGAGATCGGTTTTTTGAAGTTGTAGGAATTTTTTTGTATTGTAAACATATAATCCATTTAATTGAAAAACAGGTGGAGCTTCTTGCCTAGAACGTGCTTTAATTTTTAATGGCTTACATAATTTCAAAAAACCATCAGATTTTGTTTCAACTATATTGAAATATGGATTTAGATGTTGACGATAGACTCCTGTTACAATGGCTACTTTTTTATTTTGTAATAATTTCATAGCATTTTTTACATGTTCAGATTTTATGAATGGGGTAGTTGCATCACGCCATACAAATACATCAAATTCATAATTTAGTTGACGCAGTGTACGTACTGCATGCAATAAAACTTTATCCATAGGAGCAAAATCAGTTGCCAAAGATTTTGGGCGCTTAAATGGAACTTCAGCACCATATTTTTTTGCAATTCGTGCAATCTCAGTATCTTCAGTTGATACAATTACATGTTCAAAGATTTTAGATTTTTTTGTAGCTTCAATAACATAACCAAGTAATGGTTTTCCATTAATTTTTTTAATATTCTTTTTTGAAACTCCTTTTGATCCACCTCTTGCAGGAATAATACAAACTGCTTTCATGGTAATTTTTTAATAGTGTTTATTATAACCATTTTGACATAATTATTATGAATACAAAGTTTGAAGAAAAGATTGAAAAAATTAAACTTGTCATTACTGACGTTGATGGTGTTTTAACAGATGGTGGAATGTATTATAATGATGAAGGGGAGTGTATGAAAAAATTCAACACAAAAGACAGCATGGGTATGGAATTATTATTAAAACATGGAATAAAAACAATTTTTATGACTAGAGAAAATTCAAAAATTGTTGAAGAAAGAGTAAAAAAAATTGAGATAGTAGAATTATATTCAAATATTGTAAAAAAGGAGAAAATGATTCCCAAGATTTTAGAAAAGTATGACGTGGTTCCAGATCAAATTGCATACATAGGTGATGATGTAAATGATCTTCAAATAATGAATGCTGTAGGATTTTCTGCTACACCATCTGATGGAAATTATATCATCAAAAAAAATGTAGATTATATATGTGAAGTAGCAGGAGGTATGGGAGCATTTAGAGAATTTTCAGATTTAATTAACAGGAAAAAAAATGATTAATAACCACGGAATTTTTGTCTATTTTTTAATTCACTATCCAAAACAGATTTACTTGATTTTCCTAATGCAACAAAAATTTTTTTAGAACGCAATACAATATCTTTCATTCCAATTGGTTCAATTGATGATGCATGATCAGGACCTTTTAGAGTTCTATCTGAGGTGAAATGTTTTTCAATTACACATGCACCCAAGGCAACAGCAGAAGTACATATTGCTATACCACGTTCATGTCCTGAATATCCTATTGGACAATTGTATCTATTTCTTAATGAAGGTATAACAGAGAGATTTACATCTTTATCATCTGTAGGATAACATGATGTACATTGTAATATGATAAGTTGATCATGATAATTTCTTATCAACTCAACAGCTTTATCAATTTCATCGATAGAAGACATTCCTGTGGACATGATAATTGGTTTTTTTGTTTTTGATACTTTTTCAAGAAGAGGCATGTCCGTTACATGAAATGAAGAAATTTTGTAAATTGGATTGTCGATTGTTTCAAGGAGGTCTACGGAATCGGTATCAAATGGAGTTGAGAAACAGATTATTCCTAATTTTCTTGAAAATTCATAAATTTTAACTAGTTGTTCTTTAGAAAACTCGAGAGCTTGTTTATGTTCACGATATGTTTTTCCGAATGAATTTTCAGTAACATATGAAGAATTAAGTAACTCCTGAGAGAAAGATTTCTCGATATTTTTGACCTGGAATTTTACTGCATCAACGCCAATGTCGTTTGCAGTTTTTATCAATTCAAGCGCGTTATCGATGTTTCCATTATGATTATTTCCAATTTCAGCAATAATAAATGGCGGTTCATTTTCACCAATGGATCTATTTTCAGAAATTTTTATTTTGTTCATTTTAGAATTTTCCTAATGTGTTTTAACAAGTTGACTACCAAGCACTCCATCCACCATCTACTATTAAGTTTGAGCCAGTCATATACGAGGACATATCTGAAACCAAGAACAATAATGGACCAACGTATTCATTTTTGTTCGCCATACGTCCCATCGGTGTTTTTTTGGAATATAATTTAACAAATTCATCAGGATTGTTGTCATATACGCCTCCTAATGTCAAAGTATTAACTCGTATGTTATTTTCAGCAAATCTAGTTGCTAAAAATCTAGTTAAATTAAGGACTCCAGATTTACTTACTGAATACCCTATAGGTTTTTCAATGGTTACTCCCAATTTCTTTTTTTTGGAAGTTGACTTTTTATTAAAAATTTGGTAAAGACTTTGATCGGGTGACAAAATTCCATATGTTGAAGAAATATTAACAATTGAACCACTACCATTCTTTTGAAGGAATGGAATAACATTTTGGGAAACTAACATTGTGCCAGAAAGATCAACATCAAAATATTGTTCCCAATCAGTTTTTTTCATTTTCAAAAATGGTTTATAGGTAGATTCTAATTCGCCGTTACCAACTTGTGTGACTAATGATGCATTATTAATTAGAATTTTTAGGTCATTCAATTTCTTTCTTAATGAAAAAAAGGTTTTTTTTATTTCAGATTCTTTTGTAATGTCACATTCAACTAAAGTAAGATTCTGAATTTTTTTATTTTTTAATTCAGCTAAAATTTTTTTCTTATTAATTTTTTTATCAATTACAATTACTTTTGCTCCACACTCAAGTAATGCAGAAACATATACCTTACCCAAAAGACCTACACCACCAGTAATTATTGCAGTTTGTTGTGATAAGTCTAGATTATTGTTTTGCAACATAATACGTTAATTATGAAAAAAAGGTTAATTAAACTAACTACAAATTAAAATAATAAAAGGTTAGATTAAGTTATAAATCAATTAAAGGAAAATTAAAACAGAGTGTTAAATCATAATGAAAGATAAACTATTATTTTATTTAAATGCAGATTTTACTCATTTTACACTAGCATATTTTTTACAACAAAAATATGACTGTGAAATTTATGCAATAATAGATATTACAAATAAACCAAAAGAGTTTTTTCTTAAACAGAAATTAGTCAATTTTAAAAAAATATGGTTTATTCATGATAATATTAATTTGAATAAGAATGCTGTTGACTTTGAATATTTAAAAAAAATAGAAGAGAAATTTGGAATAAATTTATGGAAAATTATTATAAATGAACGAATTTTTTATAGGTTTTTTAATTTCCATAAATTCTCAAGAAATGAGTTACTTTCTATAACTGAACAATTTACAAAAAAATATTTAGGAATTTTAAATGAGATAAAACCAGATTTTTTTATTTTACATCAACCAGCGTTGTTTCATTCAGAATTATTATATGAATTGGTATACAATAGTGGAACAAAGTGTATGGTGTTAAGTCAACCAAAATTTGGAGGAAAAGCTTTAGTTTCTGAATCAGTACGCAAAATAGACAATACTGAAACATTAGAAAATTTACCATTTACAAATAGAACAGAAAAAGAGTTAATGGAGTACTTAGAAAAAAAATCACAGAGAAAAATTTTCAAAAAATATTATGAGAATCTAGCCAATTCAAAATTACAATTTATTTCTGCAGGATTAAGATATATAGGAAATAATAACAAACATGAAGAAACACATTACACGTATTTTGGTCGAACAAAAATCAAAGTTATTTTTTCCACTCTGAGTGGGATTATCAAAAAGAAGATTAGAGAAAAATATATGAAAAAGAAATTACTAAATAAATTTCAAGAAAAAATGCCATATGTTTATTTTCCATTGGCAGTAGATATGGAAAGAAATTCTTTGATTGATGCACCATTTTTTACAAATCAGACAGAAGTAATTCGAACGATTGCAAAATCATTACCAATAAATTTTAAATTAGTCATAAAGGAAAATCCAGGTCAAGTAAGCAGAGAATGGAGAAAAATTTCCGAGTATAAAGAAATTATGGAAATACCAAATACAATATTTATCCATCCAGAATATCCTAGTAAAGAGTTGATCAGAGATTCATCATTAGTGATTTCACTAGCTGGTACGACACCACTAGAAGCAGCATTCTACCAAAAACCGGCAATTGTTTTTGGTGATGTTATATATTCACTAATTCCAAGTATCATTAAAGTAGAAAAATTAGAACAACTTCCAGAATTAATAAAAAAAGCAATTAACATAAAAGTTGATTTTTCATATTTGAATAAATTTATAGATTTGATTGAAAGGTCGGCTGTAAATTTTGATATGATGGGATTTCAAACAAAGTTTAATTCAGAGTTTTATTATCAAGGAAGTCTTTTTGATGTAGAGATACAAGAAGAAAGATTAAAAGAATTTTTAATTTCCATTAAAGATGATTTTGATGAGTTTGTTAATCATCATATCAAAATAATTGATGAGTTTAAAAATAATGTAGAAGATTAAGTAAATAATTGATGAGTTTGTAATAAAAAAATGATAGCAAATACTATGATCATTAATTTTCATGTATACTAATTACAAAATTTTAGTAATAAGATACGTAATTAGTAAGGTTTACTTAGTAATATGAAATAATAATGAAAATATATGTCAGATGTTTTTTTCTATAACAAAATCACCAATTGCAAGAACATCTATGTTAGTTGATAAAAAACAATCAATTGCATCATTAGGGGAATTAACAATAGGTTGTCCTTTTACATTAAATGAAGTATTAAGTAGTACAGGGCAATTTGTTTCAATGAAAAATTCTTCAAGTAATTTTCTAAATTTTGGATTATTTTGATAATCAACAGTTTGTACACGTGCAGAGTTATCAATATGAACGACTGCAGGAATTTCAGATATTTTATTAGATTTTACTTTAACAGCGATTAACATGTGAGGACTAGATTGGGTGATTTCAAAATACTCATTAGCCTTTTCAGACAATATAGAAGGAGCAAAAGGTCTAAACTCTTCTCTAAATTTTACTCTTGAATTTAGAATATCTTTCATTTCTTTAGGAAAAGGTGCAGTAAGAATACTTCTATTACCTAATGCTCTAGGACCAAATTCAGCACCTCCTTGAAACCATCCAATAATTTTTTGCTCATTAAGTTTTTTTGCAATAAATTTTTCAATATTTTCTAGTTTTGAATATTTGATATTTTTTTTGCGTAATGAATTTTCAATAATTTCATTAGAAAATTCTGAACCAAGATAATAATTATTTAATCGCACATAAGAAAAATCAGATGATAAATTCTTTGTAGAAAGATAACATGCACCAATTGCAGTTCCATTATCGCCACTAGCAGGTGGAACAAAAATTTCATCAAATAATTTACTTTCTAATATTTTTCCATTCAAAGAACAGTTTAATGCTATTCCTCCAGCAAAACATAGTTTCTTTAAACCAAATTTTTCTTTACATATTTTCAATTGTTCAATAATTATTTCTTCTAATCTATTTTGAAGTGCACATGCAACATCTTTATGATGTTGTTCAACTTTATCCTCAGGTATTCTTCTAGGACCAAATGTTTTTACAAATTTATCACTTACCCATTTACTTCTTACGTCATGAAATGCAATCCACGTTCTATTAATTTCATAATTAAATCCATTAGGTTTTATAATATCTTTAAAAATCTCACGATATGGTTTACCGATAGATTTTATTATTTTTGTATCATCACCATATGGTGCTAATCCCATTACAATACCTTCATCACTATTGTACTTCCAACCAAGATAATCAGTAATTGCCGCATATAACAAACCAAGTGAATTTGGCCATTGATTTCCATGATGAAAAATAGAAATTTCCCCATTAGAGGCAGTTGCCATTAATGATGAATCAACCTCCCCAATACCATCATGACTAATTACTAAAGCATCTTGAAATCCACTTGGATAATAACAACTTGCTAAATGACATAAATGATGTAAATGAGATGTAATTTTACCAGAATATTTGAGTTCAGTTCTTACATTATCTTCTAGGTCAAAATCTTGGTTTCTTAATTCTTTTAACTTTTCAAAATCAGAAATTTTGAAATTTTTTCTATCTTTAGAATGGATATTGTCAAAATTTTCAATTTTTAATAGATTTGGATCATATGAAAGTGTAATTTCAGCAACATCATTAATTGAGATATTAGCTTTTTTTAGGCAGTCATTAATTGCATTTTTTGGAAAATCTCTCGTGTGTTTTTGTTTTGTATAACGTTCTTCTTCACATGCAGCAATCAACATTCCATTTTTCATTACACATGCAGATGTATCATGACCACCAAAATTTAATCCTAGAATAATGATATTTTTTTCCAAGTATTTACATGCCGGATTTAGAGTGTATTTAATGTTAATATTGATTTTAGAGTGTATTTTCTTTTAAAAATTTTACAATTGATTTAATTATTCTGCAGACTTCTATGATTGAACCTATTAACAATGATGAGAAAATAATTTCATTTATTACTACGATGATTTTAGTTTTATTAGTTAATTGGATTCTAAAGAGATTGAAAAAATTACTAGGAAGATATTTCATAAGATTCAAACAGAACAAGGTTCAACTGAGTCAATTTATGATAGATTAGTTTCATTATATTCTCATGAATATTTTCATGTAGATAAACAATTTTTTGAAAATAAAATTTGTTTAGATGCAGGATGTGGAAATAATGTTCATGGGACAAAAGCTCTTTTAGAGTTAGGAGCAAAAAAAGTTCATGCATTAGATCTGGATGAAACAATTTTTGAAACAGCGCCAGAATTTTTGAAAGGGTATGAAAACAAGTTTGAACTGAAAGTAGGAAATGTTTTGAATCTTCCATATGAAGAGGACTTTTTTGATTTTGTACATTGTTCTGGTGTTTTACATCATACTACGGATTTATTCAAAGGTCTTTCTGAGTTGGCAAAAGTAACAAAACATGGAGGTACAATATATTTAGGATTGTTTGGTGCAGGAACAGGAATTCTTTCACAAATTACTGATTTATTTCGAAGTGAATATGTAAAAAATCCTGAATTTCAATCATTGATTGATACTTTAGATCGGGGGAAAATTTTAGAATCGCTCAATTACATATATGCTGAATTGAAAAATCATGACGATTCTATAATTAAAAAAATTCCTTTAGAAATAATTTCATCACTAATAGATAATGATTTAGTTCTTACAATAAAAGACAGAGTGACAGCACCAATATATGAAAATACGCCAATGAAAGAAATTGTAAGTTGGTTAGAGAGTAATGGATTTACAAATATTGAGAGACTAAAACGATATCCAAAGATTGACAATATAAGAGGACTTTTGAGTCCATTGTATTACAATCATGAGTCACAATTATCAAAAATTTTACTTGGTGAAGGTTTTATTCAAATAAAAGCAATAAAAAAATAATAATTTCAATACATTACAATATTAATAATTAAAAATTTTTAATTTATTTGAAATACCACTAGAATCAGATAATTTACATGTAGAAATAAAGAAAATATTTGAAGAGTTTAAAAATTCCACCATAAACGAATTATGGGAATCATGAATAAAGATAAAAAATTATGGAGGGGGAATATTAGAACTTAAAGGATTAGCATCAATAGTGTTTTTAGATATTAAAATGGATAATGAACATGAAATTGAAGCTTTTAAAATTGCATTAAAAAATACTCCTCAGTTATCTGTGATAAATTCCTATGAGACAGAGTCTACATATTACAAAACTACAGTGATAGGTGAAATGAAAGAATTTCCCATATTGAGAGATGAAGTTAGTAGGAAAATTTTACCATTGTCTACAAATAATGTAAATACAATAGAAGATTTTTTAATAACAAATGAAGAAGAAAAATTAAAACATATTATAATTGATAATGTTGCAGAAAGACCAGAGTTTTTGAAAGAAATTTTTACAAATGAAGAAAAGTTTCCATATCTCAAAAAAATATATGATTCAAAAGAAGATGGATATAACTATCATTTAAAAATTTTTGAAATTGATTATAATCAATTTAATGAGTTAAGGAATTGATTGAGTAGAATGATATTTTAAATAATCAATCTCAAATACTTTTACATTAAAATGTTCATAATTGAAATTTTTTGAATCATAGACTTTGATCAAGAAGGGATAGTGTTTAATCATTACGTACCGAGTAAAATTAATCACTAAATATTATCTATTAGCAATACAGTAAATAACATAATCTTGTTGTCTTTTAGTAATATCAGGGAAAAGAGGAAGAGATATAATTTCTGAATATAATTTTTGGGAATTTATTAATGAATCATAATGTTTGGTAAGTTTTTTATAAGCTGAAAATTCATGCAGTGGCTTATAATGTAAAGATGTACGTATCCCTAATTTTTGCAATTTAAAAAATAGATTATCTCTCGAAATACCATATTCCTTTTCAATTCTAATCATGTAAAGATGATTTACATCATCTTCTAATTTAGAGAGTGTCAGAGTTTTAATACCCGTAATATTTTTTAATTTTGAATTATAGTAAAGGCAGGCTTTTTTTCGTAGTGAATTTAATTTTTTAATTCTTTTTAACTGATTATTTCCTAAAGCCGCACGTATTTCATCCATTCGATAATTATAACCTGGATGAATTACATCATAATCCCAAGGTTTTCCTTTAGTAAATCTCTGCGAAAGAGATCTAGTAAGACCATGATTTCTAGAAATCATAATATCATTTGCTATTTTTTTGGAATTAGTAATCACCATACCACCTTCAATAGTAGTAATGTTTTTTGTTGGATAGAAACTAAAACATCCAGCAAGACCAAAGGTTCCAACATGTTTCTTGTTCACTTTACATCCTATAGCATGTGCGCAATCTTCTATCACTATAAGTTCATTAGAATTTGCTAATTTTTTAATTTCTTTAATGTTACAAGCCTTACCTGCTATATGTACAGGTAAAATTGCTTTTGTTTTTGAGGTAATATTTTTTTCTATAGAATTTAATGAAATATTATAACCATCTTTTTCAATATCAGAAAGAATTGGAGTGGCTCCAGTTAATAAAACGGCATTAGCAGTTGCAACAAAAGTTTCATCAGGAATTATTACTTCATCACCTTTACCAAGTCCTATGGATCTTAATGTAAGATGTAATGCAGATGTTGCATTAGTAACACCAATTGCATATTTTGCACCAGTAAATGCAGCAAATGATTTTTCAAATTCTCTCAAATTTGGCCCGTCAGTAAGAAGGGGTTGTTTTAGAGTTTTTAAAATAATGTTTCTATCACTTGTAGTAATACTTGGTACAAAAAATGGAACTTTTATTTTTGAATTATTAAAAGCATCATTATTTTTATTCATAATAATCAAATTTTTGTCAGAGAATTTATTTGTTAAAGATTTTATTGTATATGTTTAGTGTATTTTCAGCCATTTTTTTTGAATTACACTCATTACGAACTAATTCATATCCAGATAAGCCTAATTCATGACGTTTACTTTCATTTTTGATAAAATGTAATATTGCATTTCCAAGTAATTTTGGGTTTTCTGAGTCAACTAAAATTGCATTTTTGTTATCATTTATTGTAAAAGGAATGCCATGAACATTAGTGCTAATTACAGGTTTTCTAAACACAAATCCTTCTAAAGGAGTTAATGGTGATAATTCCCACCTAGAAGGTAAAACTAAAAACTCACTTTCTCGATAAGCAGAAATAACATCCTCTCTTGGAGGATTTTTAATTATGTCAATTTTTCCTTCAATTCCAAATTGCTTTATCATGTCAAGCATATCAGACTCAAAACCAAAATCAGCTCCCATAATTATTAGTTTAAAATTACTCAATGCAGATTCATTTTTTATTAAATCAATTGCTTCTAGTAAAATATCAATACCTTTGATTTTATGAAAACGTCCAAGAAATAAAAAAAATGGATAGTATATATCATATTTTTTTCTAAAATCAATTTTTTGTTGTTGAATGTTTTCAATATTCACCCCATTCCTAACAATTTCAATTTTTTCAGAATTTGTAAAATGTAAAAAAATATTCTTTTCATATTCATTGGCAACAATAATTTTTGTTGCTTGATTAACAATATACCTTATAAAAGGAATTTGCAGTTTGTACATTAATTTCTTAAAAAAATTATTTTTTTCTAAATCTGGATGTGTTGTTAATCCCCCTTGATCAGATATAACTAAAGGGATATTTTTTTTCTTAGAAATTAAAGCTGCAATAAAACTTTGAAAACTTCGTACGCCTATAGAGTGAATTA
>Ga0114932_10003224_pt1 | contig 16276 bp, 11 predicted proteins | sample 2SBtaG_2_FD_87286 | JGI IMG/M metagenome (GOLD analysis project Ga0114932, IMG submission 87286) | Deep subsurface microbial communities from Kolumbo volcano to uncover new lineages of life (NeLLi) - 2SBTROV12_ACTIVE470 metaG | ecosystem: Environmental > Aquatic > Marine > Volcanic ... | reverse complement strand
GCGCCTGATGATGCAGTGCCTCCCACACCCTCAGGGGTGTGCACGGTAGGTCGATGTGCTCGACGCCACGGTGGGCGACCGCGTCGATGACCGCGTTGTGCGTTGCCGCGGTGGCGCCGATCGTGCCGGATTCGCCGACGCCCTTCACCCCGAGGGTGTTGACGCTCGTGGGTGTGGGAGCGTGCTCGGTTTCGAAGCTGGGTAGCTGGTCCGGCGAGGGCAAGAGATAGTCCCCGAAGTTGGAGGTGAGCGGCGTGCCGTCGGCGTCGTAGGTCATCACCTCGCCGAGGACCTGCCCGATTCCCGACGCCAGCCCCCCGTGGAGCTGACCGTCGACGATCAAGGGGTTGATCACCGTTCCGGCGTCGTCGACCGATACGAAGCGAACGAGGTCCCAGGCTCCGGTGTCGGTGTCCACTTCGACCACAGCGACGTGGGTTCCGGACGGGTAGGTGTTCTTTCCCGCACCGAAGACGTCGCCGCAGGAGAGCTCGTGGTCCGTGCCGAGGCCCGCGTCGGCAAGTTCTCCCCACTCCACGACCCGGGCCGGCGTCCCGACAACGTGAAAACCAGGGCTCCCGGAGTCGTCGGACTGCACCACGTCGTCGGAGGCAGCTTCGAGCAGCTGGGCTGCGAGCTCACGCGCCCGTTCGACGATCTCGGCGGAGGCCCGGTGAACCGCAATGCCTGCGGTCTGCGCTGACCGTGATCCCACAGCACCGATGCCGGTCGCAATCGCCGCGGTGTCGCCTTCGACCACGCTGATGTGTTCGGTCGGGATCCGGAGCACATCGGCCGCGATCTGGCTCCAGGTCGTGGCGTGACCATGGCCCTGTGATGTGGCGCCCGTGACCACGGTGGCGCTTCCGTCCGGGTGGACGGTGACCTCGGCAGCCTCGCCACCTCCGCCCATGGTCATGTGGTTGTAGCAGGCGATGCCGATGCCGATCTCTCTCTCGCTACCGCCGGAGCGCCGGGCGGCCTGCTGTTGCCGAAGCTCGTCGTAGCCGGCGAGCTCGAGCGCCCGTTCGAAGGCGGCCGGGTAGTCGGCCTCGTCGTACAGCCCGCCCGTGGGTGTTTCGTAGGGCATCTGCTCCGGTCGGACCAGGTTGCGGCGGCGGATCTCGGCGGGATCGAGTCCGACTCGCGCTGCGAAGACATCGACGGCTCGCTCGAGCGCTCCGATCATGGGCCCGCGACCGGCTCCTCGGTATGCGGACGTCGAGGGAAGGTTGGTGCGAGCGGCCAGGGATGCGAACTCGACCTCTGCGATGTCGTAGCAACCGTTGGCGATGAACGTCGTGAAGCCGGCGGGGAGCATGACGCCGACGAGCGGAAAGGCGCCTGCGTCCTTGACGAGCTCGACCCTGAGGGTCTCGAATTGGCCGCCCGAAGTCCCGGCGAGCGCCGCATCGATCCGCTCGCCGCGGCCCTGCGTCGCCGTGGCGAAGTGTTCGGAGCGAGACTCGTTCCACCGCACGGGCTTCTCCTGGCGATGGGCGGCGAGCGGGATCAGGAACTCTTCCGCCGAACGGGACACCTTGCCGCCGAATCCGCCACCGACCTGAGGTGCGATCACGCGGATGTCGTCGATGCCGACCGCGAACTGGGCGGCGAGGTTGTTTCGGTAGGCGTGGGGTGTCTGGGTCGCCGCCCAGACCGTCAACTGGCCGTCGTTCCAGACCGCGGCGACGGAGCGAGCTTCGATCGCGGAGGGGACCTGCCGCGGACTCCACGTTCGCAGGGCCACTCGCACGTCTGCGGACTCGCTGTGGGTCGCTCGCGATCCGGCACGAAACCGCGTGCTCTCGATCACGGTCTGCTGGACCGCGTCGTCGAGGTCCAGCACGGGCTCTATGGGTTCGTACTCCACCACCACGAGCTCGGCCGCATCGGATGCCTGGGCAGCGGTCTCGGCCACGACCATCGCGACGACCTGGCCGACGAACGACACCTCCCGAGTCGGCAGCAGCGGCTGTGCGCCGGCATCGTCGATCGGAAGTGCGAACGGAACCGGGGTGTCGCCGTCGAGGTCCATGCCCGTGAAGACTTCGACGACGCCCGACGCGCGGGCGGCTTCGGCGCCGTCCACCGATGAAATGGCCGCCGCGGCGTGCGGGCTTCGGACGAACGTCGCGTACAGGGCCCCCGCGAGCGCTGGCGTGTCGATGTCGGCGGTGAACAGCGCCGCTCCGCGGAGGAGAGCTTCGTCCTCGACCCGCTGGAGCGGTACGCCCGTCACAGGCCGGTGAGCGGTGCCCATCGCCTGACCATAGCTGTGGCCGTTGCGGGCTACGGTTCGAACGTCAAGGGGACGAGGGGGCGCCGATGTTGGCGAGTTACCGCGTGATCGACCTCACCGACGAGCGCGGGCAACTGGCGGGGCTGATGCTGAGACAGCTCGGCGCGGAGGTCGTGCTGGTCGAACCGCCCGGCGGCTCCGACGCGCGGCGAATCGCACCGTACGCCGGCGACGTCGTCGATCCCGAACGGTCGCTGCATCACTGGTCATACAACCGAGGCAAGAAGAGCGTGGTGCTCGACCTGCAGACCGACGACGGCATCGATCGCCTGCACGAGCTGATCGCCGGCGCCGATGTTCTCCTCGAGACGCTGTCGGTCGGCGAGCGGTCCCGGCTGGGTCTCGGCCCCGACGCGGCGCGGAAACTGAATCCAGCCCTCGTGCACGCGTCGATCACCGCCTTCGGGACCACGGGCCCCAAGGCCGACTGGCCGGCGACGGACCTGACGATCCAGGCCGCGGCGGGGAACATGGCGGTTACAGGCGACAAGGATCGACCACCGCTGCGGGCCGGTTCGCTCCCGCAGGCGTGGCACAACGGCGCGTCGGAGGCAGCGGTGGCTGTGCTCATCGCCCTCCTCGAAAGACAGAGCAGGAGCGGCCTCGGTCAACACATCGATGCCTCGGCGCAGCAGAGCATCAATCAAGCCGCCCAATCGATGATGATGGCGGCACCCAACCGCGCCACGTCGACGACCCGGATCGCCGGGGGCGCCAACCTCCAGGGCATCGACATCCAGCTGATGTGGCCGTGCCAGGACGGCCATGCGTCGGTCACGCTGCTCTTCGGGCAGATGATCGCCCCGTTCACCCAGAACCTGTTCGACTGGGTGTTCGAGGAGGGCTTCTGCGACGAGGCCACCCGCACCAAGGACTGGGTGGAGTACGCCATGATGCTGCTCGACGGCCGGGAGCCGGTCGCGGAGTACGAGCGGGTGAAGCAGGTCCTCGCCGATTTCTTCGCCACCAAGACCAAGGCCGAACTCCTCGCGGCCGCGATCGATCGAAAGGTCCTCATCACCCCTGTGTGGTCGGCGGCCGACGTCGTCAACTCGCCGCAGCTGGAGAGTCGTGCCTACTGGGAGGACATCGACCAGCCCGGTTTCGGGACCGTCCGCCACCCGGGCGCTGTCGCCAAGGTTCCCGCCCAGCCGCTGGAGGTGCTGCCGCCGGCGCCCACCCTCGGGGAGCACTCGGACGAGCTCGCCGAATCGCCGATTCGTACGCCCGCCGTCGCTGTGGCCCCTCCGGTCGAGGAGTCTGCGCCGCCCCTCCGCGACCTCAAGATCCTGGATCTCAGTTGGGTCATGGCAGGACCCGCTGCTTCACGAGTCTTCGCCGACTACGGAGCCCAGATCGTCCGCATCGAGTCGATGCTGCGGCCCGATGGTGCCAGGGGGATGCAGCCCTTCACCGACGACGTCACAGATCCGGACTATTCGGGCCTCTGGAACAACATGAACGCCGGCAAGCGAGCGCTGTCGCTCAACCTGTCGGCGCCCGAGTCGCGCGACGTCATCTGGGACCTCGTCGACTGGGCCGACCTGGTCATGGATTCCTTCGGCGCCGGGGCGCTGGCCCGCCTCGGTTTCGGGCACGAGGCCCTGCTCGACCACAAGCCGCAGCTCGTCGCTGCCTCCAGTTGTCTCATGGGGCAGTCGGGCCCACTCGCCCCGCTCACGGGCTTCGGCACGATGGCAGCCGCGATCTCGGGGTTCTTCTATCCGGTCGGCTGGCCCGACCGAGCGCCCTGCGGGCCCTTCGGCGCCTATACGGACTACACCTCGCCGCGTTGGTACGCGGCGGTGATCCTCGCTGCGCTCGAGCACTCGCGGGCCACAGGTGAGGGGTTGAGCATCGACTTCTCTCAGAGCGAGTCGGCGATGCAGTTGCTCGCGCCGGCGCTGCTGGATCACACAGTGAACGGCCGAACGTGGGAGAGGATGGCGAACCGTGACCTGGTGTACTCGCCGCACGGCGCTTACCCGACCGCGGGGGACGACGCGTGGATCGCCATCGCCTGCACCACCGATGACCACTGGCGAGTCCTCGCGTCGATGGCCGGCCATGACGGATGGGCGGACCTGACCGTCGACGAACGTCGGGAGAGGGCGGACGAGATCGACGACGTGTTGGCCGCGTGGACCTCAGGCCACGACGGCGACGAGCTGATGCGGACCCTCATCCACGCGGGGATCGCTGCTCACGTCGTGCAGAACTCGCCGGAGTGCTTGGCGGACCCACAACTGCAGCATCGCAACCACTTCGTGGAGGTCAGTCATTCGGCGCAGCCTGACGGGCGCACCTTCGTCGAAGGGAGTCGGTTCGTGATGTCGCGAACTCCGGCGACCTACTCCCGCGGCGGCCCGATGTGCGGTGAGGACACCTATGAGATCCTCACCGACGTGCTCGGATACGACGTCGATCGGGTTGCCGAGCTCGCGGCCGCGGAGGCACTGGAATGACAGCGACATCGCTTGGGGCCGGTCCGGCAGGGGAGCTGTCAGAGCGCGGCGTCGTCGTCCTTCCCGGGCACCTTCCAGCCGACTTCGTGAAGGAGCTGAGGGACGCGTTCCTCCCGATCCTCGACCGCTACATCGCCGAGTCGGACCCCAATCGGGGTACCCGGCGACACCAGATGTATCTGCCCTTCGAGCCGCCGTTCGACGATTCGCGGTTGTGGGCCGATCCCACCGTGCTGGGCATCGTGGAGAGCGTGCTCGGCCCCGACTTCGAGTGCACCTACTACGGCTCGGACACACCGTTCCCGGGATCCGACTTCCAGCCCGTACATCAAGACGGTGGTCCGCTCTTTCCACAATGGGAGAGTCGGCCACCGCCGTACTGCATCGCGATGAATGTTCCCCTGGCCGACGTCGATGACGAGACTGGCCCCCTCGAGTGGTTCGACGGCATCGATCGACCCGCCGACGACGCCGAGCCGCATCGCTTCACCGGCCCCGCCGGCTCGGTCCTGCTGCGGGACACGCGCGTGTGGCATCGCGGTTCGCCGAACACCTCGTCGTCGCCGAGGCCGCTTCTCGCGTTGCTGTACACCCGAGACTGGTATCGATTCCCCTTGCTACGCCCCGCGCTCGACAGGTCGGTGTACGAAGGGCTGCCGGCGCCGGGCCACCGGTTGTTCAGCGCCGCGCACATCACCCCGATCGAGCGTGCGGCTGGGGATGCGCGGCGGCTCAGCCCCGATCCCGAGTGAGGTTCAGCGGCCCGACGGGTCGTGTTCAGCAGCGAGCAGCTCGATAGACCGCAGGCGTTCGGAGATCGTGAGCGACGGGTGCACGGTGATGAGCTCGTCCACGTCGGCCTCGCCGGCGAAGTTGCGCAGGTACCGACCGACGAGCTCGGGATCGCCCGCCGCGGTGTAGTGCATCATCTGGGCGATCTGTTGGCCCTGCGGTGAGGCGAGGACTTGATCCGCCTCGTCCTCGGAGAGTTCACGCGGCACCCGAAGAAAGCGCGCCACGCGGCGCCTGGCCACGTCGAGGTGCTGACGCTCTGCGTCCTCGCGGGTCTCAGCGGCGATCACGTTGACCCCGGCGATCGCGTAGGGCTCGCTGAGCTGTTCGGATGGCTGGAACTCCTGGCGGTACAGGGCGATCGCGTCGAGGAGCTGTCCGGGTGCAAAATGCGAGGCGAAGCCATACGGCAGGCCCAGATGCGCGGCGAGCCTCGCTCCGAACAGCGAAGATCCCAACACGTACAGGGGAACCTGGGTCCCTGATCCAGGAACCGCTTCGACCCCTGCGACCTCGCTCTCGCCCTTGAGGTATGCGCCGAGCTCGAGGACGTCCTGCGGGAAGCGCTCGGCGGCCATGGGATCTACCCGCATCGCCCGCATGGTGTTGTGATCCGTCCCTGGGGCCCGGCCGAGTCCCAGGTCGATGCGGCCCGGGTGCAGGGTGGCCAGAGTGCCGAACTGCTCGGCGATGACGAGCGGCGAATGGTTGGGGAGCATCACGCCGCCCGACCCGAGCCGGATCGAATCGGTGTGCGCGGCCACGTGGGCGATCAGGACGCTCGTCGCCGACGAGGCGATCGATGACATGTTGTGGTGCTCGGCGTACCAGACCCGCTGGTACCCCAGCTCCTCAGCTCGGCGGGCGACCGCGACGCAGTTGGCGAACGCCTCCGCAGGCGTTTCGTCGCGACCGACGATGGCGAGATCGAGAATCGACAGGGGCAGGGGGCGCTCCGGCACAGCCCAAGCATGCCCGGTTTCGACGCCGAAAGGTGCTGAAAGGTGCCTGGCACTTTGTGTGACGAAACGTAACATTAGGTGCCAGGCACCTACGGCTACTCGTCGCGGTGGAGCAGCTGACGGCCGCCGCCCTCGCACACTTGCATCGCGAACGAGGCGTCGACGCGATACGGGCGGCAGTTGGGCCGACCCTCCGGTGCGGCACGGGCTGCGGCGAGCGTAGGCCAGCCTTGCTACCCCGCGATCGGCTCGCCGCAATCGGTGAACCATGCGATCTCGCCGTCCGCGCTCACCGTGAGGTGGGTGTCCTGGGTGATCGGATCCGCGTCGCCGACCGTGACCTCGACAGTCACCGTGTAGGCACCGTCGACGTCAGTGGCGACCTCGTCGGTCGTGTACGCCCAGGTCTCGGGTCCGGTTGCGTCCACGAACTCGATGGTCACGTCAGGGTTGAGGATCGACGCCAGGTACGTCGAGCACGCGTCAGCGCCGTAGCGCTCCAGAACCGCCGGGTGCAGCTGGTCGAGCAGACCGGCGGCATCGCCGTTGGCCTGGGCCTGGTTGAAGTCGGCGTAGAAGCCGGCGAAGTCCGGCGGTTGGGAGGCCTCGCTCGTGTCGGGGGCATCGAGCTCACCCTCCACGGAGTAGCTGATCGCCTCCCCGCCGGGGAGCTCGCCTGCGGTTCCCATCGTGTACTCACCGGTGAGGGTGGTGCCCTCGAGTTGGCCTTCGAACACCACCGTCACGTCCGCGAAGCCGGCCACGGTGCCCTGCCCTTCGGCGCGGAATGTGCCGTCTTCTCCGATGTCGCCCGTGACCGACACCCACGGGTCGTCGCCGTCGACCGTGATGCTGTTGATCGTGATGAACAGGTTGAGCCCCGCGAGCATCCGGACGAACGGGCCGTGGCCCCCAGGGTCACGGCTGATCATCGTGGTGCTGATGAAGGTGTGCGGCCCGCCCTCGATGGCGGTGCCCCCGGTGATCGTGAACTCGGCGGACCCCTTGGGGTCACCGGTTCCGGTCGATCCGACCTGGGCTTCCACCGTGGTCTTGTCTCCGACCCGCCCGTTCATGGTGTGGGTGGTGGTGAACTTGCCGTTGGCGTCGGTTTGCCCGTTCGTGATGGCGCCGCCGATCGACAGCGTCACCGGTTGGTTCGGGGGACCCGTGACCGTGATGGTCGTCGTGGTGCCGCTCGGTCCCTCGGTGGGGCTCAGCTCGACGGTCACGGTCGGCTGTGCCGGAGCGTTGTCGAATGTGAAGCTCGCACTCCCGCTCGTGGACCCGACGGTTCCGCTCACCGTGGAGGTCGTCCCGTCCTGACCGTTGAATGTGTGCTCCTGTGAGGAGTTGCCCGAGGCGTCGGTGTTCGGGAAGTTGGTGATCGCTTGTCCGTCGATGACCACGGTGACCGGCTGGCCAGGCTCTCCATTGACGGTGATGACGACCGACGTGCCGCTCGGACCGCTGGTGGGCGACAGGCTCACGGTGGTCTGTTTCGGTGCGTTGGGGTCCGTGATGGTGAACGTCTGCGGAGCGAGTTGGTAGGAGGTTCCGTTGGGGCGGGTGACGGTCACTGTGACGGTGATGGTGTCTCCCGGCGACCCGGTGAAGATCTGGGGCATCGAGCCGTTGCCGTTGGTGTTGTCCGTCGCGAAGGTGCCGTCAGGAGTGCCATCGCTGAACTTCGCTTGAATAGCGCTGCCGGGAACCACGCCTTGAACGGCGATGGTCGACGTCGTGCCATCTGGGCCTTCTGATGGTGACAGTGACAGGGTGCCGGGGGTCGGCTCCGCGTCTTGATCGTCGTCGTCGTTGCCTCCACCCGCAGTGAACGCGAAGAACAGAACGATCAGTACGAGCAGAGCGGCGGCTGCCGCCAGGATGATGTTTCGCTTGTCACGCATGTTGACCTCCAGCGATTCGGTGGTCCCGTCGACCGCGAGGCGACAGCATTCAGTGGGCGTGCGTCTCACGCTGGAAGTCGTACAGCGGTCCGAGGTCCAGCATCTGGGTCAGTTCGTCGAGCGCGGTCCGCGATTCGGCGACGAGAGCCGGGTCCCTGAGGTCCGACGGGTGCAGCCGGTCGCGGTAGTGGCGTCGGATCCAGGCCTCGAGATCGTCCAGCGATGCGTCCGACATCACCACTCCGGGTGCCACAGCGGCGAGCTCCTCGGGCGTCAGCACAACCCGCAGCCGCAGGCATGCCGGCCCTCCGCCGTTGCTCATGCTCTGCCTGAGGTCGAGGGTGTGCACGGCTGAGATGGGGTTGTCGACGTCTGCCACCGCGGCGTCGAGGTAGGCGGCGGTTCGAGGGTTGTGGGCGACGTCCACCGGTGCGATCAGCGCCATGGTCGCATCGGGCAGCGTGACCAGCTGCGAGTTGAAGAGGTACGACGAGACGGCGTCCTGGAGTGACACGGCGCTTCGCGGAACGGTCACGACCACCGCCTCTGCCAGCGCGGCCTCCGCGCGTATATCGGACACGAACGCGTCCTCGTGGTGGAACACGACCGACTCGTTCACGACCGACACGACGTCGTTGTGGAACGCCCCGGCGTCGATTGCGTCGTCGCTCTGGCGGATGAAGATCAGGCGATCGGGTGCGAGCCCGTGGCTCGCTGAGATCAGTCGTCCGGCCGCGAGCGTCTGGCGTCGCGGGAAGTCGCCGTCCGCGCTGTTCTGCCCGTCGCGGCTGTAGACGAAGATCTGGGTCCCGCGTCGAGCGTGATCGGTGGTGAGACGTCCGTGGTTGGCCGCACCTTCGTCTGCGAGGCGGGGGTGAGTCGGCAGAGGGTCGTGGACACAGAAGTGCGACGGGTCACCCAAGATCGCTCGCAGGTTGGCGGTCGTCTGTCGCGCCTCGAAGCTGCGGTGCATCGTTGTCGCGAGGTTCGCCGGGGTCAGATGGACCCGACCGTCCTGTGTGTCGGCCGAAGGAGACACGGTGGCGGCGTTGGCCGCCCACATCGGGGAGGCGGACATGGCCGACGCGACGACCCAGTCCGGAAGCTCGGGAGGGAGGCTGTCTCCCTTCACCCCCAGGCTTCGCAGGACGCGGGTGTCTGGCCGATCGTGCGGGGGAAGGATCGCCTGGGTGAGCCCGAGCTCGATCAGGCGCCTCATCTTCGCCACGCCCTGCAGAGCGGCTGCCCTCGGGTTGGCGACCTCGCCGCCATGGCGGATCGAGGCCACGTTGCCGTGCGAGAGGCCCGCGTAGTTGTGCGTGGGTCCGACGAGCCCGTCGAAGTTGACCTCGAGCGCGGTCATGTCGCCTCGGCCAGCGGGCTCGCGACGACCAGCCCGTCGTCGACTCCGAGCGCAGCCATCGCTGCGTTGTCGAGCGCGACGGTCTCGGAATCGGCGTCGCCGATTGGGCATCGGGTCGCCCGGAATCCGTCCCGCGTCACCGTCGAGACAAGCGCGTCAGTCTCGGTCGGACCGTGAGCGACGCGGCCGTGACGTCGTTGTCGGCCTGAGTGGGTCGCGTCCAGGTCGGCGGTCACCGTTGGACCACCGTCGACGGGGTCGAAGAGCTCTGTGGGGCGCAGGCCCTCACTGGCGAGAGCGCGGAAGGCGGGGAGCGAATCGTCATTCACTCGACCGAGGCATTCGAGGACGGGTGCCGTGAGCCGGATCGAACTCCCGGCGAGCCGCTCGAGTTCTCCAGGGTCGGCCGCGAGGGCAGCTTCGGCCTCGACGGACGTGGACCACCCGGGCACGATGCGCGCCCCGAAGAGATGCCAGAACGGGGCCGCGCCGGTCGTGTCGAACATCCCGCGGATGTGGGACACGATCGTCGTCGGGATCTGCGAGGACAACAGGTGGAGGAGGAGGAACCGACCGCGAGACAAGAGAGTGCCCAACCCCTGTCCCCGCGCAGGCGCTGCGAGATAGCTGCTGTCGAGTTCGGTCCGGGTCCAGGGTTGGGCCACGGCGCGCATGACGAGCCCGGCTCCATCCTCGCCGGTCTCGATCCGCACGCCGAGATTGGGGATCTCGGTCTTGAACGAGCATCCGGTGATCCCGACGACCCGGTCGTTGTCTTCGAGGACGAGCAGGATCCGGTCAGTCGAGCCCGGGTGAGCAACGTAGGTACCGGTCGCAAGCGCGGTGGTCAGGCGGGCGCTCGCGTCGCAGAGGTGTTCCGCAGCCGCGGCAGAGCGGGGGAGCGATCCCATGCCGACGGTGTCTGTCGCGTCGCTCAGGACGTCCCAGATGCTGCCCGCCTCGTCGCTTCTGACCGGGCGCAGCACGGCCGAGGTGCTCATCGCACCAGCATTGCGTGTGGACAGGGCGAGGGGCGGCACCCCCGGGTCTGTCTCAGGCTGCGGCGAGTCCCGCCACGGGGCGGCTGGGCTGGCGGTCCTGCACGCCAGCGAGGAAGCGGCGTGCGTCCTCGAGCCGGTCTGCCTTGACGTAGGCGGCGAGCAGTGTGTTGGTCGCGAGATCTCGCTGGGCGCGGCTTCCGCCGATACGCACGACCTGTGGGAGCAGCGATTCGAGGACCTGGATCGACTCGCTCCAGCGCTCGGCGGCGAACGCGGCGTACGCGCGCGACAGCGACGCGGCAGTTGTTTCGGCGGGGAGCTTGCCCGCCTCCCCGAGCTCCTGGAGAACCTCGATCGTCTCCTGCAGGCGTTCGGTTTCGCCGAGTGCGGCGTACGCAAGCGCAGCGTGGCTGTCGACGAACACGATCGGGCGGCGGAAGTTGGCTTCGTAGTAGTCCCGGACGGTCTGCCAGGCGGTCTCGTCCCGCTGGTTGCCTGCGAGCTCCCATCGCCACAGGAACGACGAGGAGTCCGTGAACACGTTGATCGACGGGCTCACGGTGGTGCCCGGAAGGCAATTGCTGCGGAAGGCATCCCAGGCGTCGTCGGATCGTTCGGTCGTCATCAGGAGGAGCGCGTAGTGCCACCAGATGTGGCAGTGCAGCAGGCTGCCGCTGTCGGACTTCGGAATCCATCCGTTCATGAAGTCGAGGGCTTCGTCGTCTGCCCCTCCTTCGAACAACGCGTGCGCCAGCGTGTGAGCGGCGTGTGCGTTGGAGGGCCGTTGGGCGAGCGACTGGTAGGCGAGCTCGCGGCCTCGATCCCAGTCGCCCATCTCGACGAGCGCGAAGGCGTACACCGTCTGGAACCACCAGTCGTCGCCGTAGTGCTCGGCCAGCGGCTCGACGAAGGCCAGCTGCTCGGGCTCGCGACCGATCCTGCCGCTGAAACCGATCGATCCGAACACCCCGCACGCCGGTGCGATGGCGAACGCGTCCCGCGGACACTCGGCCATGTGTTCTCTGGTGAGCTCGAGCGATTCGGGGACCCGGCCTCCGATGACCTTGCTGAGGATCTCGACGTGTCGCTGCTCGCGCTCGGATGCGGCCGAGCTGAGCTCGCCGGCTCGTTCGACAGCGTCGCGCGCCTCTCCGCCGCGGGCGTTGAGGTGGTGCTGGCGGGCGAGGGCGATGTGGGCGAGCGCGAATTCTGGATCGGCGTCGAGAGCCGCGCCGAGCTGCTCTTCGACGCCGGCATCCGCGGCGAGCATGCGGTCGATCGCGTCGACGTAGGCGTCGCGGGCGACCTCGGACGTCGTGCTGAGCTCGAGCCCGTACCGGTCCTGCATCATCTGGTTTCCCCTCGTGTCCGCGATTGGGGCGAGGGTAGCTCCCGAGGTCAGCCGTCGAGCGCGCCCACGCCGCGCTCTAATCCCAGAGCGTCGGGGTGTAGGAGACGGGCTTGGGTTCGGGTTCGGCGAGGGGTTCTGGGCCGCACAGCCGCTCGAGCAGGCCCGCCCAGTCGAAGGCCTCGGTGATCTCCGACGCCCACAGCTCCACGAGTCGATCCGGGTCGACGTGCTGGGGAACGATCAGATCGAGGATCTTCTCGATCTCGTCCCGAAACCGTTGGTTGGTGCTGCGCACGCCGTCGGCCGTGAGCGGTGTATCGGCCCGCAGGCGGACGCACAGGTCGTAGGTCTGCGACCATCGGGCCACCAGTGGCTTCACATCGAAGGGATCCTCTCCGCCTGTCGCCCGGAGGAAGTAGGCGAAGTTGTCTATGACGGCGCGATCGAGCACGAGGACGTCTGCGCGGGTGCGCAGCTCGAGTTCCTCCTTGATCTGGGCCATGAGCGTCCACAGCTGAGCCTCAGGAGTCGCACCCTCGTTGAGACCGAGGGGACTGAACCGCACGACCTCGCGGCCCACCTCGACGCTGCGTCCACTGCGCCCGACCGCTCCGGCGAAGGAGTGGACGGCATTGGTCTTGCGGACCGAGTGCGAGCCGATGAATGCGATCTTGCGTGCGCTCGTCATCGGGTGAGATCGGCCTCGATCGGCGGCCCGCCGAACGGATCGCCGCGCAGGATCAGATTCGCAGGCCGCAGATCTGGGTCCCAGCAGTAGCGGGTGTAGAGGGCCTTTTCCGCGTCGAGATCGCCGGTATCGGCTGCGAGCAGGAGGTCCGACACGGGATCGATCCAGGAGGCGTACTCGACACGAGACAGCGCCCGAATTCCCTGGCTGCGTAGTGCGCCGACGCAGAACAGAGTGTGGTCGCGACAGCAGCCTTGGACGCACTCTTCGGGAGCCCGCTCTGCGTGGAGCGGAGCGCTGTGTCTCTGCTGGTCGATGCCGAGGATGTCCTCGAGCAGCGACCGGTGCCGGCCCGGGTTCGAATACGCTGTCTGCGTGGAGTGGTCGACGACCGAGGTCATCGGCCCAGCCTTGCAGCTGAGCAACACCGCGGGCCCAATCGCTCAGTCGAGCGTGGCCGGAGTCCGATGGATCCACATCGCGACGTCGACCGAATGGAGGGCCGTGCCATGAGCCAGGCCCCCCTCGAAAGTGACATGCCAGTGCTTTCCGACAGCGGTGGACCTGCTGCGCCCCGTGAGTCCGACCGATTGCCCGTGCGCCTCGGTGTGCTCGCAGCGGGTCCCCCAGACGACGTGCGTACCTGGTCGGGCGTTCCGTTCTCGATGACTCGGGCCCTGGGCGAGCGGCTCGATTCGCTGACGTTTTTCGAGGCCACGCCGGTGGGGAGCCGGCGACATCGATACGAGCGTGCTCGTCGCGCGGCGGCTCGGACGGTGGGACGCGAGAGCCTCCCTCACCTCGATCCGCGGGAGCTTCGCCGCAGGTGCCTGAGCGTCGAACGCCAGATGGAACGGGCCGACATCGACGCGCTGCTGGCCATCACGGTCGACCAGCTGGCGGCCTTCGTCGACACCGACCTCCCGATCATCCACCACTCCGACACCACGTTCGCGGGTCTGGAGGGCTTCTACGAGCAGTACTCCAACCTCACCAGGGCGAGCTCCCGCAACGGCCATGACATCGCCCAGCGGGTGGTTGAGCGCGCCGCGCTGCTCACCTACCCATCGACCTGGGCTGCCCGATCAGCCGTTGAGCACTATGGCGCTGACCCGGAGCGAGTGCACGTGGTGCCCTATGGCGCGAACCTCGAGAACCCGCCTCCTGTCGAGGAAGCGCTCGACGTCACCGCTCGGGACCGATGCCGACTGTTGTTCATCGGGCGGGAGTGGGAACGCAAAGGAGGGCCCCTCGTCTGGGAGACCGTTGCCGAGCTACGGCGTCGGGGAGTGGATGCGAGTCTCACCGTCGTGGGGACCGACCCCGGCCTCGATCCGGATCATGTCGAGGTGCACTCCTTTCTCAACAAGCAGATTCCGGAACAGGCCGCGATCTACGACGATGTCTGGCGTCGCTCGGCGTTCCTGTTCATGCCGACGCGGGCCGACACCTTCGGCGCCGTGTACTGCGAGGCGGCGGCGAAAGGCATCCCGGCGATCGCCACGGACACTGGCGGGGTGGCCGATGCGGTCGCGGACGGAGTGTCCGGGCGGGTTCTCCCCCTCTCGGCGCAGGCCGACGCCTACGCCGACGTCATCGAGGCCGCATGGGGAGATCGCGCTGCCTATCTCGACCTCGTGTCGGGGTCCCGGCGGCGCTTCGAGAGCGACCTCAACTGGGATGTGTGGGGCGACCGCACGGCCGCGGTGATCGGCGAGTTGCTCGACTGCGGGGGACACTCGCCGGAGTGAACATCGCGCCGCTTCGACCCACGGGTCGGCTCGACACATCACCGGCGGCAGCTGCCCCGCTCGCCCGGTTCGAGAGCGGCGTCGCGGTGGTTGCGGGCCGCATGTACATCCTGGGTGGACACACCGAACCGGATCTCGTCGCAACGGAGAAGGTGTACCGCTACGACGTGGCCGCGGATCGCTGGGACCGTCGCGCCGACGTGCCTGTGGCGATCAGCCACGTCACCGCAGCGGTCGTCGAGAATCGCTACATATGGTTGGTCGGCGGCTTCGTCGGACAGCACCCCGGGGAGGGCATTCGGGAGTCGCATCGCTACGACACCGTCGACGACCGCTGGGAGCAAGGCCCACCGCTTCCTGAGGCGAGGGCATCGGGCGGATTGGTCACCCATGACGGGCGGCTTCACTACTTCGGCGGCCTCGACGCAGATCGGCACACCAACCACGCGGATCACTGGATTCTCGACAGCGCCGTCGCGACGGGTTGGGAGCGGGTGGCACCCGTCCCCGTCGGCCGAACTCACGCCGCCGCCACGGTGAGCGCCGGGCAGATCTACGCGATCGGCGGTCACTTCGGCCACGACGTTCCGGGTCAGCCGGGGAGAATTGCAGCCGAGCCAGATCTCGACGTCGTGCACCGCTACGACCCGGCGGCGGACGCATGGGAGGAGGTCGCCCCGCTCCCGTATCGGCGAAGCCACTGCGAACCGAGCACGGTTGTGCACGAAGGGCGCATCTACTGCGTCGGCGGTCGGTCCAACTCTCCGCTCGGCGTGTGCCTTCGTGAGGACCGGCCGCTCGCGGTCCGACTGGCGAGAATCGTCCGCAAAGTTGCCCGCCGAGCGTCGCGTCGCAAGACATCCGGCGGGGTGGAAGACATCATCTGCTATGACCCCGGTGAGGATCGGTGGTCGGTCGTGGGGTCGGTGGGGCAGGAGCTCTACGCGCCGGCGGCGTCCGTCGTCGACGGCGAGCTGATCGTCACAAACGGGGGCCGGCAGCTGTGGCGCGACCCGTCCGACGTCACGATGCGGATCGACCTGTCCACGATGTGAGCCCGTCGCAGGCGAGCGGTCAGGCGCGCCCGAGGACTGTGATGACCTTGCGGCGGCCCGAGTCGTGGAAGGCCACCTCGGCACCGTCCCACCCACCCTCGGTGAGCATCGCGGCGAACCGTTCGGCTTGCTGGGCCGTCCAGCCGTGGCCGGCGTTTCCGCTCGCCCCGGGCTGGGTGCGCTTCTCGAGGGCGATGAACGGGCTGCCGGGGCGGAGGACGCGCCGCACCTCGGCGAGCGCGCCCTCGAGGTCGGGCCAATGATGGACCGATGCAAGAGACCAGCACACCGACACGGATCCGTCGGCGAGCGACATCTTCTCAGCACCGGCGCAGACCCACTCGATGGGGCCCTGCGGCCGCCGGAGCCGGGTGAGCGCTCTCGCCAGCTTCAGCATCGGTTCGGCGGGGTCGAGTCCGGTGACCGATGCCGCGGTCGCCGCGGCGTGACGGACAGCGGTGCCCGGTCCGCAGCCGATGTCGAGCACGTGGTCGTGCTCACCGATCCCGGCGAGCTCGGCGACGAGGCGGGCGTCATGTCGACGTCCGGCGATCATGGTGAGCCCCGCGATGTAGCCGAAGACCCCGCTGAACTGGCGGTACTCCGCGTGGTGGTTAGGGGGCAGGTCGGCCATGG
>Ga0114932_10003223_pt1 | contig 16278 bp, 13 predicted proteins | sample 2SBtaG_2_FD_87286 | JGI IMG/M metagenome (GOLD analysis project Ga0114932, IMG submission 87286) | Deep subsurface microbial communities from Kolumbo volcano to uncover new lineages of life (NeLLi) - 2SBTROV12_ACTIVE470 metaG | ecosystem: Environmental > Aquatic > Marine > Volcanic ... | reverse complement strand
GCTGGTCACCGAGAACGGCATCGCCGACCGGGTCGACGACCGGCGGGAGCGCTTCATCCGGCGCTACCTGTACGCGATGAGCCGCGCGATCGCCGATGGCGTCGACGTCCAGGGGTTCTACTACTGGACCCTGATGGACAACTTCGAGTGGTGCGAGGGCTGGCAGATGCAGTTCGGGCTCTACCACCTGGACCGGGCCACCCAGGAGCGCACCCTGCGCGAGGGGTCCAGGGCCTTCGTCGAGATCGTGAAGGCCCACCGGGGATGAGCGTGGTCGTCGCCAGCGCACCCGGTCGCATCAACCTGATCGGCGAGCACACCGACTACAACGGCGGGCTGGCGCTGCCTGCGGCGGTCGGGCTTCGGACCCGGGTGCGGCTCGAGCGAGCGGGCGAGCTGTCCTCCACGAGCTCGCTCGGCGCCGGGCGGTGGAAGCCCGGCGAGGCCGTCTCGGGCTGGTTGCGCTTCGTCGAAGGCGCCCGTGCCGTGCTCGAGGCCCCGCCCGCGTCGGTGAGCGTCGAGAGCCACGTGCCCCTCGGGGCGGGGATGTCGTCGTCGGCCGCGCTGGCCCTCGCCCTGTTGCACGGCTTCGCGGCGCTGCAGGGGCGCGCGCTCGACGACGATGCCGCCATCGGGCTCGCGCGAGAGGTGGAGCACCGCTTCCTCGGCGTGCCCTGCGGGGCCCTGGACCAGACCGCGTCGCAGTGCGGTCGTGCGGGCCACGCCCTGCGCATCGACTTCGAGGCGGGCACCCGTCGGCTCGTGCCGGCCACCGTCCCGGGCTGGGCCTGGGTGGTGGTCCACAGCGGCGTGCGTCGCGCCCTCGCCGACGGTCGCTACGCGGAGCGGGTGCGGGAGTGCGCCGCCGGCCACCCGGCTCGACTGGCCCACGTCGGAGCGGAGAACGTGCGGGTCGACCTGCTGATCGCGGCGCTGGAGGCCCGCGACCCCCAGCGGATCGGCGCGCTGCTGCTCGCCTCGCACCGAAGCCTCCGGGACGACTACGAGGTGAGCTGCACCGAGCTCGACCAGCTCGTCGCCGCGGCCTCCGCGTTCCCCGGCTGCGTCGGCGCCCGCTTGATGGGAGCGGGCTTCGGGGGCTGTGTGTTGGCGCTCGTGCGCGGCGAGCAGGTGCCGGACTTCGGCGCCCGGGTCGCTCCCGGGCCGTGGTGGTCGGTCGAGCTGGGCGACGGCGCCCGGGTGGAGGCAGCATGATCTGGATGGGTGTGGCCCTGGCGGCCTCGATGGCGACCACCAAGCCCACGCCGGTGCCGCTGGCGTCCGGCGACGAGGCGCGCCTGCAGGCGGGGGAGGCCGTGCTCCGGCAGCAGCAGACCTCGGGCGAGTCGGGGCACGCGGTGGCGGTGCAGTACGTGAACGCCCCCGCGGCCACGGTCTGGGACGTGCTGCTCGACTACGAGCAGTACCCCGCCTGGATCGAGGGCTGCGAGCAGACCGAGGTCTACGAGAAGGACGGCGACGACTGGTACGTGTGGTTCGAGGTGTCGCTGCCGCTGGGCATCACCTCGGAGTACGCCACCAAGAACAGCATCCACCGCGCGGACGGCTGGATGGCCTGGGAGCTCGACCCGAGGCGGGAGAGTCCCGTGGACGTGAACACCGGGTACTGGCTGGTCACCGAGGTCTCGCCCGCGGTCACCCGCCTGGACTACGCCACCGCGATGCAGGTCCCCGGCGTGCCCAGCTTCGTCGTGAAGTACCTGGCCAAGGGCGCCCTCTCGGACGGGACCGCGTGGGTGAAGACCGTGGCGGAGGCGCGCTGACGGGTGCTCTACCGCCGGCGACGCACGTACGGGCGGAGACCGAGCGCCAGCACCAGCAGGCTGAAGGCTCCGCAGGCCGCGCCCCAGAACCAGTAGGGCAGCCACAAGGCCTCGGCCATGCGGGCGGTGTCGCTCGGCATCGCCCCGGCGCCGGTCTGGGCGAGCTCGGTGAACAGGTAGTCGGCGCGGGAGAACACCGAGAGCGCCATCTGCACCCCCACGAAGAGCAGGGCGGTGCGGTTGGTCTCCACGCTCGCCTTGCGGGAGAGCGCCAGGCAGGCGGCGCCGAGCGCCGCCACGAAGCCGAAGCCGAAGAGGTTGCGCACGAAGAGCACGTCGAAGGCGAAGAGCGCCCCACCAGCGAGCCCGAGGGCGAGCTTGCTCCGGCCCGCGTGGCGACCGACCGCGAAGCACGCCGCGGCCACCAGGGCCGGCCCGACCAGGCCCCCGGCCGACACGAGCGCGCTCGCCACGCGGCCGCTGTACGCCGACGACGCCACGCCGCTGGCGTCGGCGTAGATCATCAGGCTGTGGAACTCGCCGCCCACGAGCAGGGCCGCCAGGCCGTGGCCGCCTTCGTGCGCCAGGGTCGAGAGCAGCACCAGCGGCCAGCCCAGGTAGGGCGCCACCGGCGACAGGTAGATCGCCGCGGTCGCGGCCACGCTGACGAGGAGCGCGGTCCGCGCGCGCTGACCGACAGGACCGACGAGAGAGCTCACCACACCACCAGAACGCCCCCGCAGGATGGAACATTGCCTCGTTGCCGGCAAGGGTCGCAGCTACCGGAGCAGCGCCTCCAGGTCGGATCGCTTCAGCTGTGCTGCAGCGCCAGCGTCGCCGAGCGCGGCCCGCGCGAGCTCACGCTTCGCCGCCTGGAGCTCCAGGATGCGCTCCTCCACGGTGTCCTCGGAGACGAGCTTCACGCTGACCACCGGGCGGGTCTGTCCGATGCGGTGGGCGCGGTCCGTGGCCTGGTCCTCGACCGCCGGGTTCCACCACGGGTCGCAGTGGAAGACGTAGTCGGCCTCGGTGAGGGTCAGCCCGGTGCCACCCGCCTTCAGGGAGATGAGGAACACCGGGGGGCCGTCGCTGGATTGGAAGCGGTCGACCAGCGCCTGCCGATCCCGCGTGGCCCCGTCGAGCCGCAGGCAGGCCACGTTCGCGCCGTCCAGCGCCTCTTCGATCAGGTCGAGCATGGAGGTCCACTGGGAGAAGACCAGGGCCTTGTGCCCCTCGGCCACCACCACGTCCAGGCGGTCCATCAGCAGGCCGAGCTTGCCGCTGCTCGCCACCGACCGGTCCTCGACGCCGGGCAGGAGCGCCGGATGGCACGCCGCCTGGCGCAGGCGCAGCAGGTACTCGAGCACCTCCATGGTGCGGTTGGCGCCCAGCGCTTCGAGCACCTTCGCCTCGCTGGCGGCCCGCAGGGCCCCGTAGGCGCCGACCTGGGCGTCGCTCATCGGACAGCGCAGCACCACCTCGGTGCGCGGCGGCAGGTCCTTGGCGACGTCCTTCTTCAGGCGTCGCAGCACGAAGGGCCGGATGCGCGCCCGGAGGCTCGCCGCCGTGGCTGCGTCGCCCGACTCCATGGGCTTCACGTAGCGGTCCTGGAAGCGCTTCTGGCCGCCGAGGAAGCCCGGCATCAAGAAGTGCAGCTGGCTCCACAGCTCGTCGAGCCGGTTCTCCAAGGGCGTGCCCGTGAGGCTGATCCGGTGCTCGGCCTCCGCCGCGAAGGCGGCCCGGGCGGTCTGCGAGTCCGGGTTCTTGATGGCCTGGGCTTCGTCGAGCACCAGGCAGGTCCAGGGGCGCTGCAGCCGCTCGTCGAGGCGGAGGAGCGCGTAGCTGGTGATGACGAGATCGGCCTCGGGGTCCAGGGTGCGCTGGGCACCGTGGAAGACGCAGGTCCTGAGCCCGGGCGCGAAGCGCGCCGCCTCGCCGGCCCACGCGTGGAGCACGCTCGTGGGCGCGACGACCAGCGACGTGCCCCCCGCGCGCACCAGGGCGCAGAGCGCCTGGAGGGTCTTGCCCAGGCCCATGTCGTCGGCGAGGATGCCGCCGAGGCCGGCGTCCTGCAGGAACGCCAGCCACCGGTACCCGGCGAGCTGGTACGGACGCAGGGTGGCGGTGATGCCTGGCGGCAGCGGCACCTCGGGGAGCCCCTCGAAGTCGCCGAGCAGGGGGCGCAGGCGCTCGAGCGCCGGGGGTGGGGGATGGTCGAGACCCCTTGCGAGCTCGGCCGCGGGCCCGGCGGCGTGCAAGGGAAGCTCGCCGTCGTCGTCGGCGGACACCAGCAGGTCGGCGAGCAGGTGCCCCCACCGGGCGAGCAGGTCCTCGGGCACCGGCGCGTACCCTCCCGCCGTCAGCGGGACCAGGGGCTCGCCGTCGCGCCAGGCCCGGGCCAGGGCCCCGGGTACCGCGTCGGTGCGCAGACGCAGACCGAGGCCTCCGCTTCCCGGTTCGAGCCAGACCGACGCGGGCTCTTCGCGCAGCTGGAAGCGTCCGGGGTCGCCCACGACCTTCCCGGTGAAGTGCGGGAGGCGCCTGGCGATGAAGGCCGACGCGGCCGCTTCCGCGATCGACCAGGTGCGCTGGAGCGGGATGTCGAGCTGCACGTTCGCCTGGTGGAGCAGCTCGGCTTCCAGGCGTCGGCGCCGCAGGGGGACCGAGCGCCCCAGGAGCTTCAGCTCCCCCCCGCGCAGCACCTCCGCGACCGGCGGGTCGCCGTAGACCAGGCGGGTGCGCGCCTCCAGGTGGTGGTCGCTGCCTCGCAGGTGGAGCTCCACGTACGGCTCGAGCCGCTCGCCCTGGGGGAGCCGCTCCGACAGCACCTTCACCGTGAGCCCCTTGCGCAGCCGGGGAAGCTCCTCGCTCACCAGCCGGCCGACGTCGGCGCCCTGGTACACCACCCCGCGCGCCAGGGTGCTCCGTTGCAGCGGCGACAGCCCGCCATCGGAGAGGGGCCGCAGGGTGTCACCCACCCGGACCAGGCCGCCACCGAAGGACTCCGCCACCTCCTGCGGACGGTGCAGGCTGACCCGGAAGCCGCCCTCGTGCTCGCGCACGAGCACCACCGGCAGCAGGGCGTCGAGCGCGATGGTGAGCCGGGTGTCGTCCAGCCACACCTCGGCGTCGCCGTCCGACCACCAGCGCAGCACCTCGCGCCAGACCCGCTCGGGCAGCCGACCGGTGCCGGCGCTCAAGGCCCGCTCCACCTTCAGGTCCTCGTCGCGCAGCACGGCGCCGGAGCCCCGGAAGGTGCCTCGAAGCGGCCGCACGCCGGCCGGTCCGGCCACGTGGGGGACCACGCGCAGCCCACCTTGTCCGCGCTCGAGCACGTAGCGCACGGTGGCCGCGCTGCGAGGCGGTGGCAGGTCCTGGCCGCTGAGTCGGGCCTGGTTCACCGCGATGATCGCGGCGGCCGCGTGCACGCAGGCGGCCACCCCGCACTCACAGCTCCAGTCCTCGTCCTCGGGCCAGAGCCAGACCTTGCGCGCCGTGGGCTTCACCAGCACGGTGAGCACCAGCTCGTCGTCGTCGAGGGTGTCGGCGACCACGAGGCCTTCACGCGCCAGCAGCACCGCGCGGGACCAGGTCTCGGTCCTGGCCGCTCGGCGCACGGCGGCGACCAGGGGTGAAAGGTCCATGCCGGCGAGCTATCCGTCAGCGCTCCCGGAGGCACTGATGATCCCCCAGCCCACCGACGTCGACGACCTCTCGGTGTTGACCACCGCCCTCGACGGCGCCGACCACGCCACACGCCTCGCCTGGGTCCGCAGCCTGGGCAAGAAGCAGCAGGTGAAGCTCTACGCGCTGGCGGAGGGCCAGGCGCTCGACGTCGGCTACTTCCACGACGCCGACGGGCAGGTGGTCATCCACCACGGCCGGAACTCGTTGCCGGCCTTCACCAGCTTCGAGAAGCGCATGGTGCTCCACGGCGACCGGGTGCAGGGCTACAACGAGGGCGTGGCACGGCCCCTGGTCGGCCCGGGCCACTTCCTCGTGCGCGACAGCGAAGACACCCCCGGCGAGATCTGGGTGGACTACTGCTGGGCCTGCGACGCGGCGCCCGAGGGCTTTCCGGCCCCCGCGCCCAACGATCGCGGGATCAGCACCCTGGTCTACGGCAACATGGTCGACGTCATGCGCGGCGTCAGCGCCCACGTGAGCGTCGGGCGGGCCATCAAGAAGGGCAAGCTGACCTCGAACTACTTCGTGCTCTGCCGCGAGCGGTCGCGGTAGCGGCGAGACCATCCCGGCTCAGCGTGTCGTCATCGAGCGCAGCTCGTGCTCGCGGGCCTCGAGCCCCAGCACGTGCACCGCCACGAGGGTGGCGTCGTCCTTGTGCACCTGGTTGGACAGCTCCCGGTCCAGCGCGTTGATGACGTGCGGCACGGTGTTGCCCCGGATGAACGCCCGTCGCAGCACCTCCTCGCTCATCGCCTCGAGCACGCCGTCGCTGAGGATCAGGAAGAGGTCCCCGACCTGCAGGTCTTCCCGCTCGATGACCAGGTTGTGTTTGATCGCGCTGCCCATGCCGACGAACGCCGAGAGGCCGCGTCCACGGGTCTGCGGCACGGTGAGCCGCTCGATGCGCGCGCCACGCACCCGGTAGACCGCGCTGTCTCCCAGGTTGAAGACCCGCACCCGTCCCTCGGCGATCCAGATGCCGGCCAAGGTGCAGGCCCCGCTGGTGGTCAGTCGCACCTCGGCGTCGGCCGACTCGACCAGGTCTCGGAGCAGATCCTCGCTCGCGGGCCGATCGACCGTGAAGAACCGCCCCAGGGCCTCGCAGGTGACCTCGGCCGCCTCCTCGCCGCTCTCCGTGGACCCCACGCCGTCGGCCACCGCGAAGATCGAGCCCCGTCGTGCGGCGCGCACCGCCTCGAGGCGCCCGTCGAGCAAGACGAAGCGGTCGTCGTTGTCGTGGTCCTCGCCGTGCCCCGTGCGGGACAGAGCGGCGGCCTGTGAGAAGGGCAGGGTGCCAGGAGGGGGCATCGATCGAAGGATACCGCCTCGACGACCTTGGAGTAGGCTGGGGGCGTAGGGAACGTGACGAGCTACCTGGAACAAGCGCTGAGGCAGGCCGCAGAGGACCGAGCGGGCGCGCCGACGTCGCCGCCCGCTGGGGGCTTCGTGCCCCGTCCTCCGCGCGATCTGCAGCAGGCCGGGCTCGACAGCGGCCGGGTCGACGGGCTCGTGCTCAAGGTGCTGCTGGGCGAGCCGGGGCTCACCGGGCAGCAGGTCGCCCGCGTGCTGTGCCTGCCGCACAACCTGGTCCGGGACCGGCTCGCCACGCTGAAGCTCGAGAAGCGTGTGGTCCACCGGTCGGCCACTGCCACGGGCGACTTCCACTACGAGCTCTCGTCCGACGGCCGCGAGGCCGCCCTGCAGCTCCGGCGCGTCGCCCGCTATGCCGGCGCCGCGCCGGTCAGCCTGGCTGGCTGGGTCGACAGCCTGAAGCAGCAGTCGGTCCGCGAGGCGCGGCCCACCCGAGCCCGCCTGGAGGCCGCCTTCAGCGATCTGGTGGTCCCCTTCGGACTGCTCGACAAGCTGGGGCCGGCCGTTGGGGCGGGCCGAGGTCTCTTCCTGCACGGCGACCCGGGCAACGGCAAGACCTCGCTCGCCGAGCGCATCACCCGGTCCTACGGCGACGCGATCTACATCCCGCGCACCGTCGAAGCCTTCGGCTGGCTGATCCAGGTCTTCGACCCGGCCGTGCACCGCCCGGTGCCGCCCGAAGCCCGACCGGCCGTCCGCACCGACGAACGCTGGGTGCTCTGCGAGCGCCCCACGGTGGTGGTCGGTGGGGAGCTCACTCTCGACCAGCTCGAGCTGAGCTACTCGGAGCACGGCGGCGTCTGTGCGGCACCCGCGCACGTGAAGGCCAGCGGCGGGGTGCTGGTGGTCGACGACTTCGGACGCCAGCGCGTCGAGCCCACCGCTCTGCTGAACCGCTGGATCGTGCCGATGGAGAAGTCGGTCGACTTCCTCGGCCTGCCCGATGGTCGCAAGCTCGAGGTGCCCTTCGAGGCCTTCGTCGTGTTCGCCACCAACCTCCGTCCGCGCGACCTCGTCGACGAGGCGTTCCTGCGTCGCATTCCGTACAAGGTGCGCGTCGAAGACCCGGACGGCGAGCAGTTCCGGAAGCTCATCGAGCGGCAGGCCACCGCGCTGGGCTTGACCCTGGAAGCAGGCCTCGTCGAGCACCTCGTGCAGCGCTGGTACACCGAGCGGAGCTTTCGCTTCTGCCACCCCCGCGATCTCTTGATGCAGGTCGCCGAGCGCTGCGCCTGGCGCGAAGAGCCGGCGGTCGTCACCCGGAACCACCTGGACGCGGCGTGCTCGGGCTACTTCCTCGGTACCTGATCCTCGGGATCTGGGCCTGCAGCACCCCAGCGCCGTCCGGGTCCAGCACCTCTGCAGCGGAGCAGGGCCCACGGCCCGAGACCGCGGGCCAGGCGATGCCACCGATCCCGGCGGACCACGTAGCCTGGCGCAGCCTGCGCGAGGGCTTCGTGCGCGATCCTCACTTCTACGGCGAGCCGAGCTGGGACGAGGTGGCGATGCGGGTGCTGGGGCACCTCTCGGCGGCCGAGCGCGATCGCGCGCGTCTCGCGTCAACGCTCGGAGATCCGGTCGGCTGCACGGCAGCGTACGAGCGGCTGGCGGCTCGCATCGAGGACGCAGGCGTGGACGGCGGCGTGGCTGGGGAGATCGGTGGCCTGCTCCGCGACGCCGCCCGCCGCGACGCTGCGTACTGTGCGGGCGGGTGGACCCGCGACGCCGCCCTCGTCGAGCTGTCCCTCGACCGCTTCGAGGACTTCGACGACCGCCACCGCCTGCGCGTGGAGCTGTACCGCGCGTACCTCGACTGGACCGACCCCCTCCGGCCCGAGCACGTCTGGGGCTATTGGCCCGAGGCGGTCCAGGCGCCGGCGCGCTTCACCGCGCAGGGCCTCGGCGCACTCCCCACCGGCGACAGCTACGTCGACACCGCTGGCGAGCCCGGACCCAAGGGCATCGGTCGCCTCGCACGGCTCGATGTCGACGACCCCGTGCACCGTGCGTGGCTGGAGCGCTGGGCAGAGCGCCTGAACAACGCGCTGGCCGTGGACCCGGCGCAGGTTCCACCGCTCGTCGAGCAGCTGGTCTCCGAGCTCGACGCCCACGGGCACGGCAGCCGCTACTACAACATCAAGGCGGCCCGGAACGAAGCCGTGCGGGTGCTGGCGCGCGCCGGAGCGCACGAGCGTGCGGTGGAGGTCCTCCGTCGAGCCTTCCCCTTGCACCACCAGGACTGGGTGTGCCCCAACCGGGAGGGCATCCTGCGGGGGCTCGAAGGCCGGCTTTGGCTCGCGTCGGGCGACACCGAGCGCGCCGCTGCGGCACTCGACGACGCCGTGGTGGTGGGCGAGGCCTGGCTCGAGCAGATCCTGGCCGCCCGGGGCCCGTGACCGGCCCGCCTGGAGCAAGCACGCGACTCGAGATTACCTGATTGGTGCTCTACTTCGCGCAGCGGAAGCCGCTCGTCTTGCGGCGGATCTCGGCCAGGAACTGCAGCCGCTCCGTCCACGGCTCCTGCTCCAGCTCGTAGTAGTAGCTGCCACCGCGCACCCGCCGGTACACGCCGTGCTCCGGGCCCCGGAAGTTGACGTGCAGGCGGGGCACGGGGAGCTCTCGCACGTCGCTCCAGGACTGGGCGTCGTTGTCGGCGGTCCACTCCCAGGCGTTGCCGAACAGGTCGCAGACCCCCTCGGCCGAGTTCCCGGTCGGGTAGGCGCAGGCGGGGCTGGTCCACTGCGCTCCGTCGCTGGCGTCGTAGCTGTCCCCGCCGATCATGCCGTCGTTCATCGCGCCGACCACGTAGTCCGGTCCCCACGGGTAGAGGCGTCCGTCGGTGCTGTAGGCGGCGCGCTCCCACTCCGCGTCGGTGGGCAGGCGCTTCCCGCGCCAGGCGCAATAGGCCGTGGCGTCGTACCAGTTGACCAGCACCACGGGGTGGTCGTCGCGGCCCGTCGGCGGCTTGCCGCCCTGCCAGTTGAAGCCCAGCTCGTCGGCCCACGGCTCGGCCACCCAGGGGATGCGGTAGCCGGTGGCCTGCACGAACGCGAGGTAGTCCTGGTTGGTCACCTCGGTGCGGTCCAGGAAGAAGCCCGACACCCAGGCCAGCTCGCTGTGGCGGCCGGGGCCGGGGATCGCTCGGGGCCAGCCGAAGTAGAAGAGCTCGCCGGGCACGGCGACCATGCCATCGGGTGGGCTTCCGAGGCAGCCCAGGAGCATCACCAGGCGCATCGCACCCCCAGCGTCTCGCGGCGCTCTTCGGGGCGAGCAGGCTCGCGGTGGGTGGCCGTGCAGTAGCTCGGGAGGTTGATCCAGCTGCCACCGCGGATCACGTCCCAGGGGGTGTCGCCGCCCCCCACGGCGTCGTGGTGGTAGGTCGAGCTGGTCCACTCCCAAACGTTGCCGGCGTAGTTCACGCCGTCCTCGCGGGTGCGCGTCTCGGGGCGGGCCTCGTCCACGGACCAGGTCATGTAGCCTTCGAGGAAGGCGTACTTTCCCGCCGAGTACCAGTTGCCGAAGTGGTCCTTCGGCTCGTCGCCCCAGCTGTACTTGCCCCCCGAGATGCCCCGGGCGGCCCGCTCCCACTCCCACTCGGTCGGCAGGCGCCCGCCAGCCCAGGCGCAGAAGGCCTCGGCCTCGAAGCGTGAGATCAGGAAGACCGGGTGCTCGGAGGTCCGTCCGAGAGCGCGGTCGGCGTGCTCGACCTCGGCGTGGTCTTCGAGCCAGGCCAGGCCGGACGCGGACCAGAGCGCCGGGTCGCGGTAGCCGCCGGCGTCCACGAAGGCCTGGTACTGCCCCAGGCTGACCTCGGTGGCGCCGATGGAGAAGGCGGGGAGCTCGACCTGCCGTCGGGGCGCCTCGTCGGGCACCGCGTCGTTGCCCAGCCACGCCGCGCCGCCGGCGATGGCCGACGCTCTCAACAAGCCCGCCGGCGCCTGGCCTGCGGAGCCGGGCGCCGCGAGCGGGGAGCAGCCCGCCAGGACGAGGATCAGCGGAACAGCTTCTCCAGCAGGCCGCGGTTGCCTTGCAACGCCGTTCGCTGGAGGTAGAAGCCCAGCCCGCGTTCGGCGCCGAGCTCCTCGCCGCCACCCGCGCGGCCCGGGCCGCCGTGCACCAGCTGCGGAAGCACCATGCCGTGCGGCGTGGCCTGGTCGGCGACCTTGGTGTCCAGGAGGAGCACCCGCCCGTTCCACGCGGCGATGCCGAGGCCGGCGGCCTTCAGGAACGCGCGGTCGTCGCTCAGCACGGTGGTCACCAGGGAGCCGCCACCCAAGGCCACGAGGTCCACGGCGTCGTCAGCGCTGCCGTCGTAGGCCAAGAGCGTCACCACGGGGCCGAAGACCTCGTGGTCGTGCACATCGGTGGCGGCGCGCGCGTCGTCCACGGTCAGCACGATGGGGGCCGCGTAGTAGCCCTTGCCCTCCGGGGCACCGACCGGGCTCACCTCGACCGGCGACCCGTACGCGAGGGTGGCCTGCGCGGCGAGCTTCCGCACACCCTCCCGGTAGTCGCGGAGCTGGGAGGCGGTGGTGAGCGGGCCCATGGTGACGGTGCTGTCCGCCGGGTTGCCCACGACCACGCGGTCGAGCTCGGCCCCGAGGTCCTCGGCGAAGCTGGCGACCAGCGCGCTCGGCACGAAGACCCGCCGGATGGCGGTGCACTTCTGGCCGGTCTTCTGGGTCATCTCCTTGGCGACGGAGCGGACCGCCGTGCGCCAGAGGTCGTCGTCGTGTTGCACGTCCGGCCCGACGACCATGGCGTTCAGGGAGTCCGCCTCGACGTTCACGCGGGTCGACGCCTTGACCGGGCCGTCGCCCCCCCGGAGCAGCGCGCCGGTGTCGGCGGAGCCGGTGAAGGCCAGCACGTCCTGCCCGCCGAGGTGGTCGAGCAGGTCGCCCGCCGAGCCGGCGATGAGCTGGAAGGTCCCCGCGGGGAGCACCTCGGCCTCCACCAGGACCTTCGTCATCTCGTAGGTCAGCCACGAGGTCGAGGTGGCCGGCTTGGTGACCACCGGCATGCCGGCGAGCAGCGCGCAGGCCGCCTTCTCGAAGGTGCCCCAGGCGGGGAAGTTGAAGGCGTTCACGTGCACGGCTGCGCCGCGCCGGGGAACCGCCACGTGGGTCCCGCAGAAGCGTGCGCCCTGTGCGAGCTTGACGGGGTCCTCCTCCACCAGGTGCTTCGCGTCGCCCAGGCTCTTGCCCAGGTAGGCGTAGTAGGAGAGCGTGCCGGTGGCGCCGTCCACGTCGAACTTGGCGTCGCCGCGGGTGTTGCCCCCGTTGCGCTGAGCCACGCGGATCAGCTCCTCGCGCTTGGCGTACAGGGCCTTCGACATGGCCTTGAGCAAGGCACCGCGCTCGGCGAAGGTCATGGCTCGGAGCGTCGGACCTCCCACCGTGCGGGCGTGCTCCAGCACGGCGGCGAAGTCGAGGCCGCGGGTGGAGGTCTCCGCGACGGGCTCCTCGGTGGCGGGGTCGACGAGGGGGCGGAAGGGGGCGGTGCCCTCCTGCCACGCGTCGAGCACGTAGTTCTGGAGACGGACCAAGGAACCTCCGGGCTGGCAGAGGCCTCTAACGCCTTCCGGCGTCGCTTTCTGCCACGTCGAGCCCGAGCTCCTCGAGCACCCGGGTGTCGCCGGCGATGTCACGCAGCAGCCACGCGAGGAAGCGCACGTCGACGTGGATGGAGCGCGTCATCTCGGGGGTGTAGCGCCAGTCGGCGGCCATGCCCTCCCAGTTTCGATCGAAGACCACGCCCACCACCTCGCCCTGGGCGTTGAGCGTCGGCGACCCGGAGTTGCCACCGGTGTTGTCGAGGGTGGAGAGGAAGTTCAAGGGCACCGGTCCCGCGGTCGTGGCCCGAGCGCGCACGTCGACCGGCACCTCGAAGGGTGACGCGCCATGCTTCGCGATCATGCCCTGGAGGGTGGTGCGGGTTCCGTAGGTGACCGCCTCGGCGGGCGCGTAGCCCGCGATCCGTCCGTAGGACACGCGGACCGTGCCGTTGGCGTCCGGGTAGGCGGCGCCTCCGGAGGCGCGGAGGGCGTCGATGTAGATGGGGCGGAGGCGGAGCAGGGCGCCGTGGGTGGCATCGGCCTCGTCCTCCAAGGAGTCTCGCCAGCGCTCCATGGCCACTGCGAGCTGCACCCAGGGGTCGGTCGACGCCTCGAGGTCGGCGCGGGTCGCCTCCATCAGCGCCATGCGCGCGTCGTGGCTCGCGAGCTGGGGCCGAGAGAACAGCTGCGTGAGGCCGGCCTCGATGCCCCCCACCTCCGCGAGCCATGCGTCCAGGGGGGGGATGCGTTGGCCTTCGGGGAGCTCCTGGCTGCGGGTGAGCAGGATGCGCATCACGTCCATGTCCGCCCGGAGGTACAGGCTGCGATCCAGCTGATCGATGCCGTCCACCAAGCCCTGGCGATCGCGTTGTTGGTAGCCGCGACGGCGCTCCTCGTCCGGCTTCTCGCTCTCCAGCGCCAGGCGGTAGGCGGTCCGGGTGGTGCGCAGGAGCTGCGGGTACCACCCGGTCAGGCCGACCAGCCGGTCGCGGGCGGCCGTGGCGTGCTGGGACACGAGGACCTGCTCCAGCTCTTCGAGTCCGTCGGCGTAGCGCTTCTGGCGCGACCGCTTCTCGTCGACCCAGGCGTGGAGGGCGGCTTCGTCGTCGGCCTTCGCCTGCACGAGCCCCTGGCTGTCGAAGTTGTCGAGCATGCCGAGGTAGCTCTTGCCCGCGTTGGACAAGGTGAACAGGGCCTCGTTGACCCGTCGGTGGGCATCGGCGCTGTCCTTCGCCCGCACCTTCAGGGCGGCCATCAGCTCGGCAAAGAGCTCCACCCCGTCGCGGTAGCGCACGTCGCGGGCCTGGCGCAGCTCGCTGGCGGTTCCGTTCCTCGCGGTCGTCCAGGGATAGCCCGCCATCAGCACGAAGTCGCCGTCGTCCACGCCGTCCGACGACACGGTCAGGTGGTGCTCGGGCTGGTACGGCACGTTGCCTTCGTCGAAGGCGGCGGGCCCGTCGGCGCCCACATAGGCGCGGACGAGGGCGACATCGGCGGTGTGGCGTGGCCACATCCAGTTGTCGTCCTCACCTCCGAACATCGCCAGCGCGTCGGGCGGCGCGTACACCAGCCGCAGGTCGCGCAGCTCGGTCTGCTCCACCAGCACGTAGCGCGCGCCACCGTCGAAGCGGGCCACGTCGCAGCGTCGGCCCTCGGCGCAGCCCGCCGAGAGGCGCACGCGGTTGGCTTCGACGATGCGGTGGCGCTCGAGGTCGCTCGTCTTGTTGTCGATCCCGGTGTGCACCTGATCGGTCACGTCGCGCATGCCCTCGAGCACGTAGAGCCGTGCCTGCGGACCGCCCGAGCGCTCGTCCGCTCGGGTTGCGGCGTAGAAGCCGTCCTTCACCAGGTCTTCGTCGTCCAGCGACGCGTGCTGCATCAGGGATCGCACGCAGTGGGCGTTGGTCAGGAGCAGGCCGTCTTCCGACACGAACGACGCGGTGCAGTTGCCCAGGTAGGCCACCGCGCCCAACAACCCGCCGCCGGGCGCGAGGTCGTCGAGCTCGGCCTGCAGCCCAGCAGCCTGCAGGGTGGCGGCCAGCTCGGGGAGTTGATCGGGGAGCCACATGCCCTCTTCGGCGAGGGCGGTCAGTGCGAAGGCGAGGATCATCGGGACGTTCCTGGAACGCCTCGACTCTACCGTGCCTCTGCGGCGCTCAATCCTTGAAGATGAGCCAGCCCGCGAGCAGGAACAGGGGCACCGGCGCCCAGTAGAGCTGCAGGAGCGGGTTCGAGTAGGGCCACCAGCGCGTGTACTTGGCCTTGACGCTCAGCGGCATCGGGTGGCTGGCGCCGTCACGGATGTCGAGCTGGGTGACGGCGCTCTCGAAGCTGCCGAGCAGGGCGTCGTCGCCTTCTTCGGCGAAGGCGATGCAGGTGAGCCCGAGCTCGCCATACGCCGTGTAGAAGAGCGCCGCGGTCACCGGGTCGTCGAACAGCGTGCCCTCGACCTTCCAGAGGTAGGCGTCGCGCTCGTCGTCCAGGTGCACGAAGTCGATCTGGCCGTCGTCGCGCGGCTGGATCGGGTTGTCGGCCAGCACGTCGAGGTAGATCTCCTCGGTGCCGGTGACGATCTCGACCTTGCCCCCGCGGAGCATGACGCGCGAGAAGGTCAGGAAGTTCTCGCGTGCCACCTCGGATCGCTCGGGATCGAGCACCTCGAGGGTGGCGTCGACCTGGGTCCGGCACTTGAAGGTCTGCTTGGCGAGCTGGGACTCGTCGACCACGTAGAAGTCGGCGAGCGCGCCCGAGAACTCGGACTCCCCCCCGACGCGGTCGTTGCTCAGCCGGCGGGACTCGTCCAAGGTGAGCGCGCGCCAGCCGTTGGGCAGCGTGATGTCGTAGCCCGCTTCGGCGCTCACGCGCCCACGGGGAAGCTCTTCGGCCGGCACCGGCGGGGTGTCGACCGTGATCATGTCGAGCACCTCGTCCATGACGAGCTTCACGTGCTCGGGGTCGTCGACCTTCGAGGTCTTCACCGTGAGGGAGACGCCGGCGCCCGCCACGGAAAAGAAGGCGACGCGCGCGAGCAGGTCCTGCTCCATCCACGTGTCGTGGACCTGCAGCGGCATGACGAACATGCGGCCGAGCTTCTCGTGCTCGATGTCTTCGAGCTCGCCGGGGGTGATCTCGAGCACGTCGTCGTCGTTCTGGGCGAGCTGCTCCTGCACGGCTTCCCGCACCAGCTCCATGTCGGGCTGGTAGGCCGTGGCGGTGATCGCTGCGTCCGAGTACGCCTCGAGGTTGCGCATCGCGAGCTTCACCTCCGTGGTGGCGTCGCCGAGGGTGTGGCTCCACGCGGGCATCACGCCTTCCTCCTCCGGCACCTCGACGGTGACGGGGAGGGAGGGCACGCGCAGGGTCTCAGCCGACGCGAGCTGGAGGGCGAGCAGGCTGGCGAGCATGCCGAAACTCCTGGAGGTTGGCGACACTAACAGGAAACGACAAACCCCCGGAGCACGAGCCCCGGGGGTCGGTCCATCGAAGGGCGGGTCGGGCCTACTCGGGCGCGCCTTCGACGCGCACGGTCTCCAGGGCGCTCGCGTCGAGCTCGTCGTTGAACTGGCTCACCACGTTCATCCACGCCAACAGGAAGTCGCGCTCCTGGGCGTCGCCGCCACCCGCCGCGAGCCGCCGGAGACCCTTGTCGATGGTCTCGAGCTGCTCGAGGCTCGCGTTGATCGCGTCGCGCGGCGTCGGGCCGTCGGGCCCCTCGCTGTTGTCGGGACTGTCGAGGGACTCCGCCAACAGCGCGTCGAGGCGGGTGACCACGGCGTCGGCACCGTCCTGGAGGGCCGCCTGGGTAGCCGCCTCGCCGTGGGCGTGGTCCGCCGCGGCGACCATGCTGTCGACGGCGGTGCTCGCGAGGATGCTGGCCACTTC
>Ga0114932_10003222_pt1 | contig 16280 bp, 17 predicted proteins | sample 2SBtaG_2_FD_87286 | JGI IMG/M metagenome (GOLD analysis project Ga0114932, IMG submission 87286) | Deep subsurface microbial communities from Kolumbo volcano to uncover new lineages of life (NeLLi) - 2SBTROV12_ACTIVE470 metaG | ecosystem: Environmental > Aquatic > Marine > Volcanic ... | reverse complement strand
TCGCGCCGTAGACGGCCACCGTGACCACGACCAGAGGCCAGAAAAACCGGTGCAGGCGTTGCATGTCAGATCTCCCTATTGCGAACCGCGGCGAATATCGGCCCCCAGATCGCGCATCAGCCGTTCGAAATCCGGAAAGCTGGTGGCAACCGGTGCGCCGTCATCCAACCTTACCGGTTTTTGTGCCGCAAGCCCAAGGCACAAAAACGACATTGCGATCCGGTGGTCCAGATGGGTCTTGCAGGTGGCCCCACCGGGGACATTGCCCGCACCCATGCCATGTACGATCAACGTATCCTCGTCTTCGCCGACCTTCACGCCACAGGCTTCCAGCCCCCGCGCCATTGCATCGATCCGATCGCTTTCCTTGACGCGCAGTTCCCGGACCCCGCGCATGATTGTGCGCCCCTCGGCACAGGCGGCGACCACCGCAAGGACCGGATATTCGTCGATCATCGAGGCGGCGCGTTCCGGCGGCACCTCGATGCCCTTCAACGCAGAAAACCGCGCCCGCAAATCGGCCACCGGCTCGCCACCCTCGGTCCGCTGGTTCTCGAATGTCAGGTCTGCCCCCATTTCGCGCAAGGTGGTGAACAACCCGGCGCGGGTCGGGTTCAGACCGATGTCACGCACCAACACATCCGAACCTTCGGTGATCAGCGCCGCGCATACCGGAAACGCGGCCGAACTGGGATCGCGCGGCACGGAAATCGTCTGCGGCTTGAGTTCGGGTTGCCCCCCAAGCGTGACGATGCGGCCCGATTTGGTGATTTCGGTCGCAACCTCGGCACCAAATCCCGCCAGCATCCGCTCGGTATGATCACGGGTCGCCTCGGCCTCCGTCAGAATCGTCTCGCCGATGGCGTTCAATCCTGCGAGCAGCACCGCGGATTTCACCTGGGCCGAGGGCACCGGCGAGGCATATCTGACCGGCACGGCATCTTTCGCGCCGACAATCGTCAGCGGCAACCGCCCGCCGGAACGCCCGAATGTCCGTGCCCCGAACAATGTCAGCGGATCGGTGATCCGGCCCATCGGGCGCGACCTGAGGCTGGCATCGCCGGTGAATGTTGCGGTGATCGGGGATGTCGCCATCGCGCCCATGATCAGGCGCACGCCGGTGCCGGCATTGCCGCAATCGATCACATCATCGGGTTCCGCAAACCCCCCGACACCGACGCCGTTGATGCGCCATTCCCCATCACCGGTCCGCTCGACCGACGCACCGAACGCCGCCATCGCCCGGGCGGTATCCAGAACATCCTGCCCCTCCAACAGGCCGCTGATATGTGTCTCGCCGACCGCGAGCGCGCCCAGAATCAACGCCCGATGCGAAATCGACTTGTCGCCGGGCACGTCGGCCCGCCCGGTCAGCGGGTTGCCGGGATGGGCGCTCATCGGCACTATCGCTCCCTGTCCTGACATCGTGCCCGCCCCCTTTTGCCGCCCATGGAATTACGCGTTCCCGCGGGCCGGGTAAATCCCCGATCGGGCTTCATGGTTCCACAAATACTCGATCCTGCCTCACCGCCGGTGAAACGTCAGATAATGCGGGACGCGTGCTTCGTTGAGTGCCTTTTTTTCATAACGTGTACTTTGCCAGTCGTCCCAGGGTTCGCGCCAATCGGCGGCGGATTCCGCTGTCCACCGAAATGCCGGGTGCTGGCCGACCTCGATCAGTGTCTGGCGCGCGTAATCCGCGATGTCCGTGGCGATCCGCAAAGTAGCGCCGGCTTGCATCACCCGCGCCAACGGGTCGAGGAATTCCGGGTTCACAAACCGCCGCCGGTGGTGCCGCGCCTTGGGCCAGGGGTCGGGATACAGCAGAAAGGCACGCCCGATCGAGTGATCCGGCAACACGTCGAAAAGGTCACGCACATCGTCGGGGTAGAGGCCGATATTGGAGACCCCGGCCTCTCGGATCTTGCCCAGCAACATGGCCACGCCGTTGATATAGGGTTCGCACCCGATGATGCCGACATCCGGATTTAGCCGCGCCTGACGCACCAGATGCTCGCCGCCGCCAAAGCCGATTTCCAGCCAGACCGCGCGCGCGTCACCGAATGTGCCGGCCAGGTCGATTTCGCTGCGGGCGGGGTTTTCGTCCCGTCCCACGCCGGGCACCACCAGCCCCGCAAGGTCCTGGTCCAGATACGCCCGCTGGCTGGGGCGCAGCGATTTGCCGTAGCGCCTGCCATAGAAATTGCGCCACGGGGCACCTGTCGGGGTTTTGTCCGCGTTCATGTCGTCGCCGGCACGCGCCGATCAGACCGCCGCTTTCAGTGCATCGATCAGGTCGGTCTTTTCCCACGAAAACCCGCCGTCGTTGGTCGGGGCTCGTCCGAAGTGGCCATAGGCCGCGGTGCGGGCATAGATCGGGCGCGTCAATTGCAGATGTTCCTTGATGCCGCGCGGGGTCAGGTCCATCACCTGTCCGACGGCTTTCTCGATCTCTTCCTCGTGGACCTGCCCGGTGCCGTGCGTATCGCAATAGATCGACAGCGGCCGGGCAACCCCGATGGCATAGCTGAGCTGCAGCGTGCAACGCTCGGCCATACCCGCCGCAACCACGTTCTTGGCCAGATAGCGCGCCGCATAGGCCGCCGAACGATCGACCTTGGTCGGATCCTTGCCCGAAAACGCACCGCCACCATGCGGGGCGGCGCCCCCATAGGTATCGACGATGATCTTGCGCCCTGTAAGGCCCGCGTCTCCGTCCGGCCCGCCGATGACGAATGCGCCGGTCGGATTGACGTGCCATTCGGTCCCGCCGTTGATCCAGCCATCGGGCAGGGTGTCGCGAATATAGGGTTCGACCACCGCCCTGACGTCCTCTGACGTCATGGAGTCGTCCAGATGCTGGGTCGACAACACGATCGAGACCGCCTCGACCGGTTTGCCGTCCCGATAACGCAGCGAAAGCTGCGATTTCGCGTCCGGGCCCAGTTGGGGCAGATCGCCGGCGTGACGGGCCTCGGCAAGGTTGCGCAGGATCGCGTGGCTGTACTGGATCGGTGCCGGCATCAGTTCGGGGGTTTCACGCACCGCATAGCCGAACATGATCCCCTGATCGCCCGCGCCATCGCGGTCGACGCCTTGTGCGATATGCGCGGATTGAGGGTGCAGCAGATTTTCGAACGTCAGGTTTTCCCAGTGGAAACCGTCCTGCATATACCCGATATCCCGCACGCATTCGCGCACGATATTTTCGATATCCGGCATGAACGCGTCGAGTTTTTCGCGCGAAGACAGCCCGACCTCGCCGCCGACAATCACTCGGTTGGTGGTGGCGAAGGTTTCGCACGCAACGCGGGCCATGGATTCTTCGGCCAGAAACGCATCCAGGATCGCGTCGGATATGCGGTCGCAGATTTTGTCCGGGTGACCCTCGGAAACGGATTCCGAGGTGAACAGGTAATTTTGACGGGACATTGGTTGCTCCGGGAAAAATTGAACCGCCACGTCAGGAAGCCGTTGTGACAGCAGATCAGACCGTGGTTAAGGTGCAGTACCGGGCGGGTCAATCTTTTTTTCGCGTGCCCCATATGCCAACCGCAAGGCACCCTGCAAGAAGCACGAACAGCATCAGCCAATCGCCGGTTTTGCCATAGGGCGTGGGCGGCAATCGACCCGGCAGCAACGCGTCGAGCTTGCCCGACTTGCCCAAGGGCAGGGCGCCGACAATCGCGCCGGTCGCATCGATCACCGCCGAAATGCCGGTGTTTGCCACGCGAACCAGCGGCAGCCCCTGTTCGATCGCCCGCATTCTCGCCTGCGCCAGATGTTGCTGGGGACCGGCAATTTCACCGAACCAGGCGTCGTTGGTGATCTGCAATATCCAGTCGGCGCGCGGTTCGGATCGCGCGAGGTTGGGAAAGATGGCTTCATAGCAGATCAGCGGCAGGGCCAGCCCGCTTTTCCCAAGGTCCAGCAATTTGCCGGAGCTTCCGGCGCTGAACCCACCGCCTTGTGTCGCCGCCAGCCCCTGAAATCCGAACCGGGAAAGCAGGCCGTCAAACGGGACATATTCGCCAAACGGCACCAGCCGGGCCTTGTCGTAGACCTGCGCCGCTTTGCCGGTGTCATCCAGAACTGCCAGCGCATTATAGATGCGTCGTCCCGCAAAGCGGCGCGCACCCAGAATGACCCGGCTACCGGGCCCCGCGGCCGCCGCGATTTCGGCCTGCAACCGGGGTTCGGTACCCAGCCAGAACGTCACCGCCGCCTCGGGCCAGATCACCAGATCCGGGCGCAACGCACCCTCTGCCGCCGTAAGGTCCATTTGTCGGCGCAGAAACAGCGGCGCGAATTCCGGGTCCCACTTTTTGGTCTGTGGCGCATTTGGCTGCACAAGTCGCAACGCAACCGGTTCCGCCCGGGGTGCCGGCGGATGCGCGGCGCGCCCGTGTCCAAGCCCGTACGCAAGCGCCAGCAGTCCCGCGGCGGCAAATATGCCGACGGGAAAACGCAGCGGTGCAAGCGGCAGGGCGGCGATGCACAAGGTCAGCACCCCCAGCCCGTGCGGTCCGACAAAGGCGGCCAGTTGGACGATTGGCGTTTCCGTCCAGATATAGGCCAGCAAGCCCCAAGGAAATCCAGTCAGGACATAGGATCGCGCCAGCTCGGCCAGTCCAAGCGCGAAGATCAACGCCACCAATCGCGAGCCCGCGCCACGCCCCAGCCAGTGCGCCAACGCGAATCCGGTGCCCCAGAACAGCGCCAGCCCGGTCGCCATGAACCCCAGCGCAAAAGGGGCCATCCAGCCATGGCGCGCGGCGTCGACCAGAAACGGCTCCACGATCCAGAACAGCGTCACCGCGAAATAGCCGCACCCGCCCAGCCAGCCGACCCAGAACGCCGCCCGTGTCCCGACAGTATTCAGATAGAGCGCCAGCAAAAACGTCAGCGCAAAAAGGCTGACATACCAGAACGAGAGCGGGCTGTGTCCGGTCGCCACCAGCGCGCCCGACAGCAATGCGGCAAACGCGCGATGACGTGGGGAAAGCCCGGCGACAAGACCGGTCAGAAGCGGCATGCGTTGGCCATTGAATATCCGGGTGCCGCCTGCAATCGTACGTCGCAATTCACCGATAAGCGATCGCCCGGGCCTGATCGGCGCGGATCCGTATTTGGCAAACGTCCGCCAGCCGCCGAATATTTTTCCCGAAAAATTTTTCCGCGCGCCAACCGGGGCTTGCAAGGCGATACCGGGCGCAGCGCCGGAAAGGGAAAAATATACCTCAGGCACCGGGCAGGACGGCCCGCAGCCGCTTTATTCGGCGCGGATCGGCATCCAGAACTTCGAATTCGATCCCGTTTTCGTGCCGAATAACCTCGCCCCGAACCGGGACGCGCCCGCAAATCATGAAAACCAATCCGCCAAGGGTTTCAATTTCGTCATCGTCTTCGGGGTCGATCAGCCGCAATCCCGTTTCCGCCTCGAATTCATCCAGGGGCGCTTTGGCCTGACACAGATAGACACCGGGTTTTTCGATCACCCAATACTGGTCTTCCTCGACATCGTGTTCGTCTTCGATTTGGCCCACGACCTGTTCGATCAGATCCTCGATCGTCACCAGCCCGTCAACGCCGCCATATTCGTCGATCACCAGCGCCATGTGAATCCGGTCGGTCTGCATTTTCTGCAGCAATACCCCAATGGGCATCGAAGGCGGCGCAAAAAGCAGAGGTCGCAACATCGCGGCGATGTCCAGAGGGCCGTCGTCGCAGGCAAACCCGTGTTTCAGCGCAAAATCCTTCAGGTGTACAAATCCCAGCGGGCTGTCCAGCGTTTCGTCAAATACCGGCAGTCGCGTCAGCCCGCTTTCGCGGAACAGTTCGACCAGCGCATCCAACGCGATTTCAACCGATACCGACACGATTTCGGCACGCGGAACCGCCACGTCCTCGACCGTGACGCGGTTCAGATTGCCGATGCCGCCCGCGGGCGACAGGGAATGACCGTTCGGTGCCGGTCTGAATTCCGGAAGCCGCGCGGATTCCGGCCCGCCGGAACCCGATACACCGCCAAACATTCGTTCAAGAAATCCGGGTTTGTGTCTGGTCTCTTGTTTCTGCGCGCGTTGCGCCGCGCCAGAAGAACCTTCGCCTGTTTCGCTCATGGCTCCTGTCCAAAACGTGCCCGGAAAAGCCGGACTGCCCTAATATGGGTTTGCGACCCCGAGTTTTGCAAGTATCGTGCCCTCCAGCGTCTCCATCCGGACGGCATCTTTTTCCAAAACGTGATCGTATCCCAACAAATGCAGGCACCCATGCACCAAAAGGTGGCTCAGGTGGTCTGCGGTCGCCTTCTTTTGCGCGCCAGCCTCGGCCATGCAGGTTTCAAAGGCCATCGCAAGATCGCCCAATTCGCGGGCCTCGGGCGGTGGCAGTCGGGGCGCGTCGCCCGGAACTGCGGGGCCAAGTTCAAACGCGGGCCATGACAACACGTTGGTCGGTGCGGATTTGCCGCGGAATTGGCGGTTCAGGCCCGTGATCCGCCGGTCATCCGCCGCCAAGAGCGCAATCGCGAAATTCGCGGGCGCCAGCCCGATTTCGTGCAAAGCCGCGCAACACGCCGTTTCAGCGAGCGCGGCGATTCCCAGTTCGTTCCAGCGACGATCCTCGGTCACCACGTCCACGAGGTCAGGCATCGGGTCGTCCGGCGCTGTCATAGGCCTGGATGATCTTGGCCACCATCGGGTGGCGCACGACGTCGCGGGCGGAAAAACGGGCAAACCCGATCCCCGCAACGCCGCGCAGAATCCGGTCGGCCTCGATCAGACCGGACAAGGAACCGCGCGGCAGGTCGATCTGGGTCATGTCCCCGGTCACGGCCATGCGCGATCCCTCGCCAAGTCGGGTCAGGAACATTTTCATCTGCATCGTGGTCGCGTTCTGCGCTTCGTCCAGCACCACGAAAGCGTTTGCCAGCGTTCGGCCCCGCATGAATGCCAGCGGCGCAATTTCGATGCGTTTTTCTTCGATCAGTTTGCCCAGTTGCTTGGCCGGCAGAAAATCGTTCAGCGCGTCGTAAAGAGGCTGCATGTAGGGGTCGACCTTGTCCTTCATGTCACCGGGCAGAAATCCCAGCCGTTCCCCGGCTTCGACAGCGGGACGCGACAGGATGATCCGGTCAACATGCCCCTCCAGAAACATCGACACCGCTACGGCAACGGCCAGATAGGTCTTGCCGGTGCCGGCAGGGCCAAGCCCGAAAACCAGCTCGTGATCGAACAGTTTGCGCAGATAGACGGCCTGTGCCGGGGTGCGCGGCCCGACCGATTTCTTGCGGGTCTTGATCTCGATCTTGTCACGGTGGAACATTTCGGCCTGATCGCCGTTGCGCGCCCCGGACCCCGCGTCGGTGCCGCCCAGCCGGATCGCGGCCAGAACATCGCCGGGTTCCAGCGGTCGGCCCGAGGCAAGGCGGGCGTAAAGCGCATCCAGAGCACTTTTGGCGCGCGCCCGTCCGTCATCGTCCCCGACCAGCACCAATTCGTTGCCGCGGCGCAGTATCTGCAGTTCGAGCGCGGTTTCGATTTCGGCCAGATTGCGGTCGTGTTCGCCGCAAAGATCGATCAGCAACCGGTTGTCGGCGAATTCCAGACGGGTTTCGGGGGGGTCTTCGGGCATTGATTGCGGGGGCAAGGCGGTGGTCGCCAAAGAGGTCTCCGATTTTGTGGGTTCGGCTTCATGCTGCCGAAAAACCAAAAGAATGCAAGGGGCTGACGGGCAATATCACAAAGCGGTAACGAAAAACGGACCGCGGATTTTCACCGCGATCCGTTTTCTTGACGCTTGTTGCGTATCAAATCGGGTCCGGAACCCAGTTTTTGAACTTGCCAACAGTGGTGTTCGGATCAGCGATGCCCGAACAGACCGGCTTGCCATAACGATCCAGCCGCTGCGAAAGGTACCCCTCGGCACCGTCGTCGATGATCCAGTGGTCGCACCCGTTCGGATCGATCCAGATGCCGGCTTTCATCGTGCTGAGGTGATCTGAATCAATGCCCAGATCAACGGTCTTGTCCGTTTTCTCGCAGGCCGAAAGGGCGATTGCGGTTGCGAGGATTGCCATTCCATGTATCGGTTTCATTCTATTTACCCCTTTCTACCTGATGCAGATGATTTCGACGCGGCGATTGCGTTTCTTGCCATAGGATGTGCGATTGGTCGCGATTGGCTGGCGTTCGCCAAATCCCCTGATCGCGGCAACCCTAGCGCCGGTGCTTTTGGCGATTGCCGCGACCGCGTTGGCGCGGCGCATCGACAAACCCATGTTGTATTCGTCTGACGCGTCGCTGTCGGTGTGCCCGTAAATCGCATATGCCGTCGCGCCGGCGTTCTTGAAGAACTGCGCCAGACGCGCGGTGTTTGCCGCGTTGATGAAATGCTTGTCCACGGCAAAAAGCTGGTCCGAGCTTTCCACCCGGCAGGATTTTATCCGTCGACAGACCGGGATGCCGTCCCGGGTGACGTTGGGGGTCATGTAGCCCTCCCAGCCGTCATCCATCACCCAATGTTCGCATCCGTCCGGGTCTACCCAGACGCCTGGAATATACTTTTGGCTGTGTTTGGCGGTGTGGCCGGCGCTGGCGGCCACGGTCAGGGCAAACAGGGCGATTGCCACAGCGGCAACAGCCCGCGCTGCTTTGAAAAGTCGTGGAAACACTGTCTTCGTCCTTTGCCTATATTCCACCGGGACGTACTGGTTGCCCCAGCTACTCTGCCTCCACCCAGTTTGTTGGCGAAATTCTATCAAGTTTGGCGATTATGTGAAGCGCATTTTAGGGGAATTATCCACAGATGCCGAAACAATCGGGGGCACCTTGGTTAATTGTCCGTCGAACCGTCGGATAACAGGCGAAATTTCCGTGCGCGCACAATAATGCCACAGACGCGCCGTGCTTTCACACCAATGCGCCACCCAGCGAATTCGGAGCCGAATCGGTGATTCTCACCGGCAAGATTTCACCAATCCTTGCGGAATCACAATTCGCGTGTACTGCATGTAGGTGTTCTGACTTGCCGACCATTTGTCCGGCGACGCGGCCTGGTTTCTCGAACAGCACCCTGACGTCGCGGCCTACCATCGCGTCCTGCGCGGCCCTTTGCTGGGTCGTCAAAAGGGTCTGCAACCGGGTCAGCCGACCCGACTTATCCACATCCGACACCTGGCTTTTTTCCGCAGCCGGCGTGCCTGGCCGGGGCGAGTATTTGAAGCTGTAGGCCTGCCCGTATCCGACCGTATCGACCAGCGCCATCGTGTCCTGAAAATCGGCCTCGGTTTCGCCGGGAAACCCGACGATGAAGTCGCCGGACAGCAAAAGATCCGGTCGCGCTTCGCGCATGCGCTCGATCACGCGGATATAGCTTTGTGCCGTGTGTTTCCGGTTCATCGCCTTCAGGATGCGATCGGACCCGGACTGAACCGGCAGATGCAGATACGGCATCAGTTTTTCAACTTCGCCATGCGCCGCAATCAGATCGTCCGACATGTCGTTGGGATGCGAGGTGGTGTACCGGATACGCGCCAGACCATCGACTTTCGCCAATTCACGGATCAGCCGGGCAAGGCGCCAGTCGCCATCGGGACCGGCTCCGTGATAGGCGTTGACGTTCTGCCCCAAAAGCGTGATTTCCCGCACGCCGCGTTCCACCAGATCGCGGGCTTCGGCGATTATACGGGCCCCCGGGCGGCTGGCCTCGGCCCCGCGCGTATAGGGCACGACACAAAAGGCACAGAACTTGTCGCACCCTTCCTGTACCGTCAGGAACGCGGTCGGTGCCCGCCGTGCCTTGGGTCCGCGGGGCAGGTGATCGAATTTGTCCTCGGCCGGGAAATCGGTGTCCAGCACCTGTTTGCCGGTCCGCGCGGCCTGTTCCAGCGCCGGCAGCCGGTGATAGGCCTGTGGGCCGACGACGATGTCCACCAGCGGCTGGCGGCGCATGATCTCGGCCCCTTCGGCCTGGGCAACGCAGCCGGTGATCCCGATTTTCAGATCGGGGTTCGCGGCCTTGAGCGGCTTCATCCGCCCGAGTTCGGAATATACCTTTTCGGCGGCCTTTTCGCGGATGTGGCAGGTGTTCAGCAGGATCAGATCGGCGTTTTCCGGTGAATCGACGTTTGAATACCCCGCAGCCAGCATCGCATCGGCCATACGTTCGCTGTCATAGACGTTCATCTGACAGCCATACGTCTTTACGAATAGTTTTTTGTCTGCGGTCATTCTTGCACCCGATCGCGCCGCCCTTTGTCGGAACGGGGCGGGTTTACACATTCGCCCCGCCAAGAGCAATCAGCGTGTTCTTGCATTTCAGGGCGGATAAACGCAGAATCGCAAAAAGAGCAGAAGGTCGGGCGGCAGCATGAAATATCCAACGCTTGCGGAATTCGTCGCGCAGGGCGCCCGCGAATTGACCGCCGGTCCCATTGCAATATTGTTGATGGAGGATCAGGCCGAGATCAATTCGACCATCCGCCATCACCTGAGCCTCGGATTTCGCCGCGTGATCGTTGTTGGCCACCCGTCAATCGAGGTTTCGCCCGATCTGGCCGGTCAGATTTCCCGCATTTCGCACGATGTCAGCAAACCGGGTTCCACCGAAGACGTGGTCAATGCCATTTCCGCCACATGCGTCGGCCAGTGGGTTTATTACGGCTACAATGCCGAATACCTGTTTTTCCCGTTTTGCGAGGACCGGAGCATCGGCGAACTGACCCGCTTTGTCGCCGAAGAGCGGCGGGATTCCGTGCTGACCTATGTGATCGACCTATATGCCAAAGATCTGAAGAACCATCGCAACGGAGTCGCGCCGAAATCGGCGCATCTGGACAAATCCGGTTACTATGCGCTGTCGCGATCCCGCGACGGCGAGGTGATGGAGCGTCAGCTATCCATGTTCGGCGGCTTGCGCTGGCGGTTTGAAGAACATGTCGCGCACGATCGGCGAAATATTGACCGGATCGGGCTGTTTCGCGCGCAAAGCGGGCTGAAATTGCGGGCGGATCATACGTTCAACCTTGAGGAAATGAACACCTATGCCAACCCGTGGCACCATTCGGTCACGGCCGCAATCTGCTCGTTCCGGGCGGCGAAATCGCTTAAAACCAATCCGGGACCATCCGAGAGCATTGAAACATTTGCCTGGCACAATTCGACCAAATTCAACTGGCACTCGCGCCAACTGCTCGATCTGGGCCTGATGGAACCTGGGCAATGGTTCTGACGGATCGCTGAACGGGTGATCGCCATATCTTCCGCCAACAGGGTGTGAAAATATCAAGACTTTCATTCGCCTGCGAAACCAACACAGATCGCATGAGCAAATAGGAATTGGGGTTCACGAACTGGAGGTTCGTGACCGTGGAATCAATTGCGATACCGCTGACAGGAACCACCCAAACGGAGCTTTTTCCATTGCCGTATTCACACCGGATGTGAGCAGCTTACAAAGGCTTCAAAACTATCCGGCCCGATCGCGGGTAAACCCGTGGCCGACGCTGGCGCCGACGGCTGATTGCCACACAAAGAACAATGCGAACATGGCGAGGTCGGATTTCAGGTCCAAAAGCGCGCCCGCGATGGTGCCGACGAGCACCAACTGCACGACCGGCCGGACGGACCGGAATTGCGGCATGACCACGGCGCATCCCACTGCCAGAATACCGGCACCGACAGCCCCCGCGATTGCCCCGATCAGCGCGATGCTATCGAAATTCTGGGCCAGGTGTTGCGCGAACCTGAATGCCGCTTGCCACGACAGGCCAAACGCGACAACGACAATTGCCGCGCGCATCGCCGGCAGATTGTGAAAGCGCATAAGGCAGATCGCAACCGCCAGCCCGAATACCGCCCCCAGCAGATGCGCAACGGGATCGATATCAAAAAAATGCACCAGCCAACTGACGATCCCGCTGCCCGCGCCGCACAGGCCAAGCTGAATTGAGGGATGCAGTTGCCGAAATCCTGATCGTTCCAAACCCGCCTCGCCTAGAATTATGTGACCGGGGCAACGATAGCCGATCCCGCGGTGATTTTCCACTGACGCTCAATTCCCGGGTTTGAACGGTTCCATGCCAAGGCGCGCCAATTCGTCCGCGCGTTCGTTTTCGCCGTGGCCGTCATGTCCCTTGACCCATTGCCATTCGACCTGATGCCGGGCCTGCGCATCATCCAGACGCTGCCACAGATCGACATTTTTTACCGGTTTTCTGGCGGCGGTTCGCCAGCCATTGGATTTCCAGCCCTTCATCCAGACCGAGACGCCGTTCCTGACGTAGGTGCTGTCGGTGATCACGGTAATTTCCGCTGCCCGGTCCAGTGCCTCGAGCGCGGATATCGCCGCCATCAGTTCCATGCGGTTGTTCGTGGTCAGCGCTTCTCCGCCATGCAGGGTTCGCTCGCGCACAACGCGGTCGCCCCTGATTGCCAGCAACAGCACCCCCCACCCGCCGGGACCGGGATTGCCTGAACAGGCACCGTCGGTATACGCAAACAATTCAGGCACGGGCGATGATCTGCACCCAGGGCGACCATTCGCCGGAAAGGCCCTTGTCGCGACCGGTCGAACTGCCGTGAATGGCGAATCCGGCATCGGTCAATGCGCGTTGCAACGCGGGAACAGAGTAATACGTGTACCATCGACCCAATGCGTCACGCTGCGCGCCCTGACCGGTCTTCATGCCGATGGAAAGAACGCCTTTGGGGCGCATCGCCCGGTGCAGCGCCCCCAAGTGCCGGGGAAAATCGGAACGGGCGGCATGAAGCAACGAAAAGCTGGCCCAGATACCGTCGTATCTGGCCGTACCTTCGATATCGTCGAACGTGGCCACGCGCACGGCAAGATCGTAAAGGCGGGCAGCCTCGGCGGCCATCGCCGGACTTGCGTCGACCGCGTCAACTTCGAAACCACGAGCGACCATGATCGCCGCCGATGCGCCCGGCCCACAGCCGAGATCCAGTATGCGCCCGGCATCCGGTACCAGCGACAGGAATTCCAGCAACTGCGGATTGCCGTGCTGACCGCCGACCATGGTCGCGTATTCGCGGGCCTTTTCCTGATAGACCGCCAGTGTTTCGGCGTCGCTCACACGGCCACATTGTCGCGCAGCGCGCGCGGCACCTTGAACTCGATATTCTCGGTCGCGGTCTCGACAATTTCCTGACGCAGTGCGAACCGTTCGGAGAACGCCTCGACAACCTCGCAGATCAGGATTTCGGGGGCCGAAGCGCCTGCTGTCAACCCCACCGCCCGCGCGCCTTTCAGCGCGCGCCAGTCAATATCGGCGGCGCGGGGCACAAGTTGCGCATAGCCGCACCCCGCCTTGGCAGCGACTTCGACCAGGCGGCGCGAGTTCGACGAATTGGGCGAACCGATCACCAACAGCGCGTCGACTTTCGGCGCGACCGCCTTGACCGCCGCCTGCCGGTTGGTCGTGGCATAGCAGATGTCTTCCTTGTGCGGGCCGATAATGGCCGGAAAGCGGGACCGCAAAGCGGCCACGATATCGGCCGTATCGTCGACCGAAAGCGTCGTTTGCGTGATGAACGCCAGCCTGCCTGCGTCGCGAGGCCGCAACCGGGCCACGTCGTCTGCGGTTTCGACCAGCAGCACTTCGCCATTTGGCAACTGGCCCATCGTGCCGATGGTTTCGGGGTGACCCTGATGGCCGATCATCACCATTTGCAGGCCGTTGGCGTGATGGCGCTCGGCCTCGATATGCACTTTGCTGACCAGCGGACAGGTCGCGTCGACATAGATCATTTTTCGCGCCGCGGCCCGTTCCGGAACAGATTTGGGGACGCCATGTGCGGAAAATATCACCGGTCGGTCGTTGGGGCATTCCGCCAGAGTCTCGACAAAAACCGCGCCCTTGGTGCGCAGGCTGTCGACCACGTATTTGTTGTGCACAATCTCGTGCCGCACGAAAACGGGTGCTCCCCATTTTTCCAGCGCCATCTCGACGATCTTGATCGCCCGGTCCACGCCGGCGCAGAAACCGCGAGGTGCCGCGAGATAGAGCGTGAGATCGGGTTTGGCGTTCATGATGGGATCACCGGGAGGGATGAGACGGGGTATTTACACGGAAATCCGGGGATCGCGCAACGCCCGCCCTGCCGCACCCCCAAAAGGCAAAGCGGCAGGGATGCAGTTTCAGCGGATCATTCCTCGGCCAGTTCCACCTCGTCGGAACGTGCCGGCATGTCCGGGCGCGGCGGGCGCCCGATCACGTCTTTCAGTTCCTCCAATTCGATGAAATTGTCGGCCTGACGACGCAATTCGTCTGCAATCATCGGCGGGTGCGAGCGGATCGTGGACACGACCGAAACCCGCACGCCCTTGCGCTGCAGCGATTCCACCAGCGACCGGTAATCTCCGTCGCCGGAAAAGATCACGATGTGATCGATATGCGGCGCAAGTTCCAACGCGTCGACCGCAAGTTCGATATCCATGTTGCCCTTGATCTTGCGCCGACCCATGGAATCCGTGAACTCCTTGGCCGGCTTGGTGACCATGTTGAAACCATTGTAATTGAGCCAGTCGACCAGTGGACGGATCGGCGAATAATCGTCGTTCTCCAGCAGGGCGGTATAATAGAATGCACGAAGAAGCTTGCCTCGGCGCATGAATTCGGTTCTGAGCAGCTTGTAGTCGATGTCAAACCCCAGCGCCTTGGCGGCGGCATAGAGGTTGGAGCCGTCAATAAAAAGCGCAAGCCTTTCGTCGCGGTAAAACATAATGGGTTTCCCTTTTGAAATGGCGTTTCATCAACGATAGAGAGTGGTTTTCTTGCGAAATCATCAATGAAACTATGAGGTCAAGGATAGGCCAAATCAGGGACGCCGCAAGTGAAAAGTGATCATCAGGACGTTACAAGTTGTTTGATTGCCGTGGGGTCAAACCTGGCGTCACAAGCTGGAAGCGTGCAGCAGAATATTGTGGTCGCGCTGGAGTTGCTGGCGCGGGAATCGCTGACGGTCGTCGCGATGTCGCGTCTTTTCCGCACACCGGCATTCCCACCAGGATCCGGCCCGGAATTCATCAACGCGGCGCTGAGCGTGGCGACCACGCTGTCGCCGGTCGAAGTGCTGGATTGCCTGCATCGGGTCGAGGCGGCGTTGGGCCGGGTTCGCAGGCAGCGGTGGGAAGCGCGCGTGATCGACCTCGATCTGTTGAGCTATGGTGACAAGGTGTTGCCGGATGCCGCTGTCGTGCGGCGGTGGATCATGCTTGGGACAGAAATGGCAGCGAAGGAAGTGCCCGATCGGCTGATCCTGCCCCATCCGCGCCTTCACGAACGCGGCTTCGTTCTGGTCCCGCTGATGGATATTGCGCCGGATTGGCAGCATCCGTTGCTTGGCAAAACCGTGCGGGAATTTCACGCGGCGCTTTCTGAATCCGATCATCGGGGAATCGTGCCGATCGCGACCTTGTAAAGTTCGATTGAGTAACCGCGCCAGCGCGATAGGTTTCGTGTCAAGGGACCGGCCATGATATCCCGAAATTGACGCGACGCTTGCATGACGCGGCGGTGGTTTTCCGTGTATTTGCAGTGGCATAGGCCGGCAATGGTTGCGTGACTAAAATATTTTAGTGAATCTGTCGAACCTTGAGACATTCCCCTGGATCGATCCCCCCTGCCACCCACACGCTTTGTTTATTCTTTCGCCGCGCCAGTGTGCCAATCGCCCACCCAACCCCCACCGCCATTTTGCTTCAGGCAGGCGACGCGGGCTGCGCAAGCGACGGGCGGCGTTCGCGAATGACGATGAAAATTCCCGCGCCGATCGTGATCGTTATACCAAGCGCCGCCAACCCGTTCGGCAAATCGTGAAACACCAGATAGCCGATCACCGTTGCCACCGGTATTTCCAGATACTGGACCGGCGCCACGGTCGCCGAAGGCGCGAATCGCAGGCTCCAGGTCATCACCAGATGCCCCACCGTCCCAAGCACCCCGATGGCCGCCATCAAACCCCATTGCCCCGATTGCGGCATCACCAACCCAAGCGCCGGCGCGTCCGTCACCGCGCCGATCATCAGCACCAGGCCCAGAATCGGCACCGCGAACAAACCGCTGGCAGTCTGAATGGCCAGCGGATCCGCGTCCTTGGCGATCTTTCGGGTGATCAGCATGAACAATGCGAAAACCACGGCCACGATCAGCGGGATCAACGCCGGGGCACCGACATTGGCGAAACTCGGCTGGATCACCAGCATGGTGCCGCCAAACCCCAGCGCACAGGCCGCCAGACGCCATTTCCCGACCTCCT
>Ga0114932_10003221_pt1 | contig 16281 bp, 14 predicted proteins | sample 2SBtaG_2_FD_87286 | JGI IMG/M metagenome (GOLD analysis project Ga0114932, IMG submission 87286) | Deep subsurface microbial communities from Kolumbo volcano to uncover new lineages of life (NeLLi) - 2SBTROV12_ACTIVE470 metaG | ecosystem: Environmental > Aquatic > Marine > Volcanic ... | reverse complement strand
GGTCTCTTAACTTCCTACGGTGTAAATACGTTTCTTTTTTCAAGCGTGGAAATAAATGATCGTTAATTTCTCTTTTTTTAAACATAATTTAAACTTAGGAACACCATTTTATTTCAAGATGGTAAGAAAAAGGAGTTATGAGCATGTAATTTTATTGGTGTCTATCGACTGGCAAGCAATATGCTTCAAGGACGGCGTGGGTCCAATAATCACAAATCTATTGTAAGGCAAATAAGTTTCGGTTGTAAATGAATATTCTGTGCCGAATGAGGAAAGGGGATAAAACCACCTGAAGGCGATCAAGCTCGGTAATTTTGAAATTTCTAAAAACGAGACTCGCACCATCTTTGCGCCGCCTCAAGACTTCCGAATCGGGCAAATTTTCTAAATTTATCCATCGCCTCATACGCCTCGGAAGTGATCTCCGACGGACTAAAAATACTGCCGGCATTTGAATGCCACCAGTACCGAGGCATCGCCGTTTTGATTTCAGCGGGCGAAATCCCCATATCTTCGCGCAACTGATTTTCGGCAAAAATCCGATTTTCTTTCTTATTCCAATGAACGGTCGGGGATAGATGCGAGTTGTTTTTTTGATTCTTCATCCTGTCGGCATTTTAGTTTTCTGTCGGGATTTGGCAAGCGGGACATCGGAGAACAAAGTATCGAATTTTTTATAAAATCTGATGCGTCGAAAGCTAGCTAAAAACTTGACCCGCTCCCTCGATCTGATAAGATGATGGTAGCCGTATTTGGAACTTTCTATACTACCAATGGTTAAAAGCCCTCAAGCGGGAAACCGTAGAATATGGGGTGTCGGCGGCGATAGAAAGCTGTTAGCCCGCAAGTTGAGACTCGTGTTCAACAAGCGGGTTTTCCTTTTTTAGAAGGTAGAAATTAAATAAAGTTTGCGGTTCTTTCCTTCAATCTCCTCCCGGACGTGAACGCCTACAATCTCTCCGCTCGGCGTGATTCCTTTAAATTCAAACGACGGCTCTCCAGTTGGCTCTTTGATCTTGTCGGTAATATCGTCCGTTTTCACCTTCCGCAATAAATCCAGACCAACAAAAAATCTTTGCCGTCTGCGAGTTCTGTCCATTCGCCTGTGAGTCGCCTCCAGGTATTTCGTCAGAAACACTGGTCGCCCATTCAAACCATTACACATCACTTTGGGTCGCCTCTGAATATACTCCTTAATATCACGGTTGAGCGCATTGCCTTGTTTTATCGAAATTTCCTTTTTCAATTTAATCATGCCGGGGATTTTACGCGATCGGATCGAAAAGATCACCTCCAAGTTCGCTTGCTTTTTTCGGCTCCGCCACTAAAATTCGTCCGCTCTGAAACGACCCGACAACCAAAAAGAGGAGGCGACACGGTGGATATTTACGAAAAGAATTTTAAAAAACTGATGCAGATTTTCCCCGATTTATTCGAAATAGAAGAGGCAAAGAAATTGAAATCGGAAGGATTTATGGATGTGAACTTGGATATTCTGCATAAAAGTGGAAATCAAACAACCATCGCTTTGAGCCACTACTGGAAGCACGAAAGCGGCGATTTGATGGCTGATCCCGATATGGAATTACGGCTCGATTGGGGGCAAAAAACAGTCGAAGCCCTGACGTTCCAGCAAGACCCTGGAATTTATCAAAGGGTTTATCCCGAACCGGGGAAAGTCGCGCCACAATTAAAGAAAGATTTAAACGACTTTCTCGGAACCTGGCTCACCAACATCATCAATCAGGGACACAAGTAAACCGCTCCATCAAAGCTCCGATTCGTCGGGGCTTTTTTATCTGCTCAAACCATAAGCAATCACAAAATGAAGTCGGCGCGGCGGGAATTTGAATCGGTAGTCCACAAGGTTTTCCCCGGCAACCTGTGGATAAAAAAAGAAAGAAACTTCCGGCAAATTGATTAAATTTTAAATTTATTTTTACACTTTTTGCATTCGACCATAGTGGAGTTTTTGCCGGGTAAAGCAGAATCTGATTCCAACTGAACTTCAAAATCACCCTCAACTGATTCGACTCTTGTATCCAAACTTTTCATAAAAGGATAATCTTTTTCCGAAAAATTGACGACACCTGAATTAGAACATTTTTCACATTTGATATTTATTGAATAATAATCTCGTGCCGCCATCTTTGCTCACCTCAATCAAAATTATTCATTCTTCCGGGTCATCGAAAACAATTATTCCGGTTTTTCAAAAAACCTCCACTCCCAATTTTCTCCAGTTTCACTGCAATATCCGTGGAGGAAATACTTCTCATCTTTATCCCATGTCAAGTGACCATTTCCGTTTCTATGAGAAGGTCTGGTCATTTTTACGTCAAATCTATTTCCTTCTCTTTTTACGACTTCATACTCAAATCGCTCATCATCAAAATAAGTAATATTAATTTCATTTCCGCGAATGGCGACGGACGCATCGACCTTTTGCCATTCACCCTCTCCCTCACAGCGGTATTCCATAGTGCAACGATCAGATAAAAACTTATCTTCGCTTTCAGGCATTTAATATTTCCTCCTTGTCAGTATTGTCCGGTCGGACTCAATGTTTTTTCGCCAAAGATCTCTCGCCTCCGTCCACTTTCCACTTTAGATCGAACAAAATATTTTCTTTTTTGAGTCCGTCGTCCGCTACGAGTTTATAGAAGGATTCGACCTCATCGAACGTCGTGAATAACAATCTTTTCTTAAGTTTCTCTGGAGCATCCCTGATCGCTTTTTCAATCACAGTCTCGTCGGTCGTAATAACCAAAAGCGCGTACAGAGGAAATTCCGTTCCAAAAAGACTTTGGAAAGTTTTTCTGTACGATCCGCTCGCCTGTACATATTTCTCAAATTTATTAGCCAGTTTATTATTGTTCAGATCGATCTCAACCAAACAAAGATGCCGCTTCCCGTTCCGTTCGAGGTAAAATGCGCCGTCCGGCTCAACCTCCACTCCGCCTCCGGAAAACGCAATTTTCGATCTCATCTGCCCGTTGTCTGACATCTTGTGATTGTCCGTGTAATAAGAACTCACCTTAAAATCCTCGGACTCCTCCACGCCTCTTTTCATCCGGAACCAAAATGAATAGTTCCGCATCCGGTGGTCGAAGTGTCCCTGTCGAATCTCTTTTTCGGGCGGTTTCAGACCTTCCGGAATTTGGATATTTGGACATCCCTGCAAATATTTGAAGCCCTTTTGCGTCAAAGAAAAGACGCGATCCGATTTGCTCGCCTTCGGATTCTGATGCCATGACGATGCGTTCTCCTGCTTATTTACATAGTCCATATCATACAATTTTTTCATCCGATTTTGGCAAGCTCGCGGACTCTTCGTATCGCGCCAATAGACGAAATCGATATGGCTCCGGGTGAGGTATCGGAACCATAGAAGATCGAGAAATATCTCCCGGTCGCGCTCCATGATCTCAAAATTTTTAGTCGGCATAAGTCTTCGGCTTCATATTCGTCAGGATATTCGTTTGCTTATACCACGCTATACGGCGATGGTACAAGCGAATAGGCAGCAGACCCCGCAGCGTCGGGCTTTCGCGGTCGGATCGACTCCCGTAATCTTTTTTATTCTTTCGTCTTTCGCTCTCCGCTCTTTCCTCTCTCATAAAAAATCCTCCCGGACGCGACGGCGCAATTTTTTTTATACTTCAAAAGTATCTCTGATGATCTCCAGTTTCCGGAGCATCTCTTGGTTGGATTTTGTTCGGTTAGTTGCGCGGCGGATTCTTTGATTCGCATACATTTTGTCCATAATTTTCCAACCGGATAAATCATTTAATTCTTCCTGCGCTCGTTTTTCTTCCGCTTCCGCAGTAGAAAGTAATTTCTCGCGTTCTTTTTGGATCGTCGCAAAACCTTTGCGATTCGATTCAATCAACGAGATTATTAAATCGTCCTCCCAGTTTTTCCGGGAGGTCGCAATTTCCGGCAATCCCAAATGTTTCGGCTTCAAAGTGCTTTTGTAAATACTCGGCATTTGCCCCGTAGAATTCCAAAGGGAAAGTTTCTTCTCTCTCATGCGGTCGTTTGTGTCGCAGATATAACATGAAATAAAATACTGCGTGTTCCCGTAGCTTTCCTTAAATTGCGACTTTAAACGTTTGTACGTCTCGGGATTCTGTTTTTTTATCAAACTAATGCCTGCCGTGGCGATCGCTTTGGAATACTCAATTTTGAACTGGGTGCGGCTAAATGCGCGCCATCGAGGGAGCGTCACGGAATAAATATTTTTAAAACGGACTTTCCGATAAGCGGGAGACTTACCGCCGAATTTCACCTTGATCTCGGCAAACTCGGACGTGTCAAGTCCCATTTTTTTAAATTGATCGATGGCGTTTTGGTGTTCGCGGATCAGTGCGTCTTCGGAGATTTTGAACTTTTCGAAATCGATATTCTTTGCGATCGTCAGAAGCGGGACAGGCGGATCGGCGGGTGGCGTGTTAGATTTTTCGTCGGGTTTTTTATTCTTTGTAGTGATAAGTTCGTCTGCGTCCGGATCGGTGGCATCCAAAAACCGGTCGGCGGCTTCCTTCGCGTCCATACCGTCCGCTCGTCCGATATACTGGCTCTTGGTGAATACCTGCTTCCCGACGCGAGTGCTGGTTTGCCGGTACAAATACTGAATCCCATTCACCGTCTTTTTGACCAGATATGCCAAACGCCGCTCGCTCCCGTTTCGAATTGCGCGGGCGGAATATGCGCCCGTCTAATTAAAATGATACCTCGCTCGATCCATTCGGGACAACAAAATTTTTTAATTTATGTAGTGATAAAGCGGTATCGCGGGGTTTGACGGAAAGGAAAAACGGCAAAATTACAACGCCATATTATGGGGAAAGCGTCGAGCGGAAATTGCCTCGATTGGTTGTATTGCCAGGGCGAACTCGATAAAGTATGAATGTCTGAAATTCAGATAATCTTACTTTTAACACCCACCCAATGAAAAAACTCACCACCATCGGACAAAGAGGACAGGTCGTTATTCCCGCCGCAATGCGGAAACAACTCAAACTCCGCGAAGGACAGGAAATCGTTTTTGAGCAGTAGAAGGAAAGAATTTTAATTTATCCGGTCGATATAAAGAAGGTTCGCGGGATCGGCGCAAAATCCAAAAAATAGAAACTCCCTCCATGACGGGCTTGACGCTCATCCCCCCCATTTATTTTTAATTTAAGAACAAAATGAAAAACTTTCACAGAATGAACAATATCGGCACGGCAAAATATACTGTGAACTGGCACGATGGCGAAAAAAAACATAATGACGACAGTAAATTCTATGACATAAAAATTTTCAAGAATAAACGCATAATGGAGAGATTTGTTGCTGAGCTTAAGCGAGACGGATATGTCGAACAGTAAAATTATTTTTATTTTAAATTTTCAAAACATGAATAATCCAAAAAACTTTACCTTCGCAATAGGAACTTACGGAAGCGAGTTCAGTAAGAATGAAATAGATTATCTAAAAGAAGAGTATGATTTCACGGCTAAATAGATCAAAGAAATGAAGCCCGGAATACTTTTTAGAATGGCAGACTATTTTCGTTATCGAATCTTTGACGGTGATGAAGTAGCAATCGATGAGGAGAATTAGACGTATTACCAAACCGGAGCCTCCCGTCCAATCTCGATACAAAAAGACGACGTGATCGCGATTGTCGATGAACACGGTGAAGCAGAATTTATTTAAAACGCGGACGGGGTGAAATTTTCTTCAAAAAACTTTATTTTTTATTTCAAAACAATGGATCAAAAACTATTAAAACAGTTCGGGCTAGAGAATGAAATTCTTGAACTCATAGACAATGCGGACGACTACACACGGAGCGATTTACAAGGCAAAGTTTCGGTGTTTGTGATGAGAAACTGCAAAAACGTGGCTACCCCCGCCGCCGCGATTCTCGGCGGAAAGAAATCTTCCAAAAAAACAGACGAAGGGGAGCGATAAACTCCCCCCTTATTTATTTTCTAAAATTAACTATGAAAAAGCAAACCTCAAATATCCGACCAAATACGATCAAATCTTTTATCAAGGAACTTAAAAGGCTCGATTAGAACTCGAAAATATTATTCGCAATAGATGAAGAAGAAAATAATATTTGTTCTAATTACAGATTTAATGGCTACAAGGGCGAAATCGTTATTTATCCCGACGTAGAAACTTTAGAAGACTGACAAAAAATGCGTACGGACAAAAGACGGGCGGCATCCAGTCGTTCGTCTTTTGGGAATCCTCTAAATAAAATCGACCTCGATAATACTTAAAATTTGTAGTGATAAGAATTTAAAATTTGGCGAATAAATATCACGGCAAACCTCCCGCCTGTCCGCCGATTCCTCCGCGCCTCGTCGATGGGAGTTTTCATTCTTGGCTCGACGGGATCGGGGTCACTCCCTCTGATATTTTTTATTGAAGTCGGGGGGTCGCATTTTCTCCGACCGATTCCACGCAACGATCCCGGCGATCTCCGCGCCGCGATACCCAAATTTCTACGTAGTATATCGCAGTATATTGTAGTGATAAATTTTGCTTACAGCGTGGATTCATGCGGGTTTGAGCGTAGTATAACTTTCAATTTGTAGTGATAAGTTTTTTGAAATTTTTAAAATTTCGGCTTGATCGCCCGACGCTTAAAACATTGGAAGATCGGCGGAAAAATCATCGCGTCCCTCGGACTCGGCCTTCTTCGTATCCGCTGGTCTCGCGGTCGTATCGGGCGGGATATTTTTGCCGGTGGGACATTTCGAGCTCCACGTATATTTCGCGTTCGATTCTTTTTTGATCTCCTCCGGGCTGGCAAAAATTTCTTCGAGGATTTTTGGATTCTTGGCGATCTCTTTTTCGATATTTTTACGACGACCCTTGATGGTAGTCAGTTTTCTTATCTTTGGATTCGGATTTGTAGTGATAATTTTTGCTTTATTTTGAGCCAATATCGCGGCTTGCTCGATCCGACCGGGGGCTTTGACGGTTTCGATTTTCGCCTTCTTCGCGCCCACTTTTACTAGCGCGTGAAATCTTGGCAAATTCGCAAAATCTTCCGGTTTAAATCCTCCGCCAAAACTGCTCCCGCCAAAAAAATTAGCGTCGTTGCCTTCGACTTGGAAAATCACTTTTGTTTGAGGACTCGTTCTCAACGTGCCTTTTAGCGCAGTATCGAGATGACTATCCATCAATTTTTGATGCGCCAAAGTTAAGTTCAGTCCGTATTTACGGGTCTCTTCTAAAATGGTTTCGAGTCGGCGAGATACAAAATTTTGAAATTCATCAATATATAGCGCGAACTCTCTGCCTTGTCCTTCGTCCACCAAGCCGCGTTTAAACGCAGCACCTAAAAACGCATTCAATAAAAAAGTCCCGTGAACGTAGGTCGGCTCCGATTCTGCGTCCAGCTTTTTTAAATTCGCGATAAATATTTTTTTGTTTTCCATGATCTCGACGAAATCGAATTTGTTTTCCGGCTGACCAAAAACATTCCTGATAATCCGGTTTCGTAAAAATATATTTAATTTATCCACGAATGCCGCGATCGTGTCTCGATTGCTCCTTTTGGAAAATTCAAGTCGCCACCAATCCTTAATTTCTTGATCCGTGATTTTTTGCAAAATACTTTTTCGATAATCTTCGTCCAAAAGAATCTGTTTTAGTTCCACGATGGATGGTTTTTCCACGCTCGTCAAAACCGTCATGACGGAATAATGCAATATGTTCGATTGCGGGGTGGTGATCTGTCCGGGATATAGAGTCTCAATCGCAGACCTAAAACCGGACGCGACGATTTCGGGATCGAGGTCGGAATTAAAAAAATTCAAAGCGGGCGGGTGGTCGAGATCGGACGGATCGAAATAAACAACACGGTTTATTTCTGATTTTGGGATAACGTTCAAAATGCTGTCGATCAAATCTTCATGCGGAGAAAAAATACCGAAGCCGCGCGCTTCGCGAATATCTTTCGAAGCCCAACCGGTCATTAGATTTGTTTTTCCGTATCCGGTTTTACCTAAAATATAGCGATGCTCCCTCGCGTCTTTCATCGTAATTCCGACGTACTTGTCCTCTCCGGTTTCGACCTCGTTGCCCAACAAATAAGCGTAATTTTTTGGATCGAGAACCAGCAAGCGATCCTCGACCGCCTGTTTTTCGAGGGCAATTTCAAGATCGGATTCAATTTTTTTGAGCTTCTTTTCGAGGCGCGGATTTTCCTTTTCGATTTCGTAGATTTCCCTTTTGAGTTTTTTTTCCGTCGCGAGTTTTGCCTCCTCGTCGCGCCATAATTCTTTCTCTAGGTCATCCGCATCGTCTTTAAGTCTTTCTGCGTTGCGCAGCGCGTCTCCGCCGCGACTATCCATATCGCCCCTTATATCCTCTAAATACAGAGCGTGCGCGGCTCCCTCGTTTTCCCACGCATTAACGATTCTATCGTGCATATTATTACAAGCATTAAACGTCCTATCGGCGATACTCTCGCTCTCCCTTGCCTCTCGCCGCGTTTCATTGATCCGGTCTTGATCCGCTTTGGTCGGACCCATATATTTAAGTTGTGATATATCGTATTTTTTCTTTTTATGAAGTTCGGCCATCTGCTCGATCAGAATTTCCGTTTCCTCTTTGAGCAAGTCCAAATCCTCGACGGTCGCCCGACCTTCTTGGAAACGACGCTCCGCGTCGTTCAAATTTTGCTCCTTTTGTTTTTTCGCCACCTCGGCATCGCGTTTGGCTTTTGCAATGCGCTCGCGCTTCTCTCTCTCCCGTCGTTGAGCGGTCTCCTCTTTTTGTCTGCGTTCCTCGACGATCCGGTTTTCTTCCGCCTGTCGTTTGGTCGGACGGACGCGCGATCCGACCGGCTTGCGCTCGCGTCGCTTTCTATCGGACGGTTTCCTACGTTGAGTTTTTAGCATTTTGGCGATTCTCCAAAAGTTTGACTTTACCCGCTACTCAATTAAAATTCGCGCGGTTCCCAAAACAAAAATAAAAATTAACGAATCATGGAGCGAAAAAATGTGGATCGATCCTAATCAAAAACGAAGACAAGCCCTCGAACGCTTCGAACAAAAATTGGAAGACGCGAAAAAAGAACTTTTTGACGAGCTGGGGTATCCGCCGAGATTTGTGGAAATCAGTCGCAAAATCGCCGCAAACGGACACCAAATCTTAAACAAAAAAGAGGACGATATTAACGCGGCAAACCTCATGTTTCCGTCGAATATTTCTTGGGCGTTGTGCCATTCTTATCTTTCCGACACGGAATCTGAAGAAGCCGAAGCCGCAAGCATCAAAGCGTTTAATAAAATGAACGCGCGAGAAATTGTCGAAGATTTGGGAATCACCTATTGATCCCAGTCGCTTCGCATTAGACCCCCGCAAAGTACGCGGGGGTTTTTAATTTGGCTCGAACGGCGGTTCCGAATCGTAATGATTGCCGTTATTGCCATTCCTGGGCGACGTATTATTTCCCTGTGAATCCATCCGCTCAAACATTTTTTCAATCTGCGCCTCCTTATTCCTACGCTCTTTGAGTTGCCATTCTGGCGAAAGGTGTTTGAAATTTTTCATATGCTCTTCGACCAGTTGAATTATAGTTCGCGCCCGATTTTTTACCTGTTCGTTAATATCCGTCTGATCCAAACGGTTCACTCTGATAGCGTCCACTTCTTTTTCCACTTCATCGCTCGATCTATCTCCTCGAACTTGGTTAATTTGTTTTCGGAGCTTTTCATTTGCGAGGTATTCTTTCAGTTGCTGATTTTCCACTTCCAAAGGCGTTAATTGACGCGGTTGATGTTTTAAAGTTTCCGATTGGATTTTAACTTTTGCAAGGTGTATTTCATCCGGTCTCGTTTCCACCACAATTCTTGCTCTTGTCTCCTCCACGCTCATATCCGCAAGCTCCGCGTACATTTCTTTTCGCTCCCTCGCGCTTTCTAAAATATGTCTGTTATCAATCGATTCCAAATTCCTTGCGACGTTTTTCTTCACCGTCAAATCTCGTCCCTGAGACTCGATCTCCCTGCGCCCCCAAAACCCGGGTTTGGCGACAAGCTGATCCATAGGATCGTCACTTACTTTATATAAATCGATTGTTTCGTCCTGTTTCTTCTTATTTTCATTCATCTGTTTTTTCTCCCGTTTAAAGTTTAATTTGTATCTCGCCATAACAATCAAACCATCCAATATCAAAAGCAAAAACTGCCTCCCAATTTCTATACTTTGCGCTCTCGACCTTTTGAAACCGCCCACCAGTAAGAGCAAAAATAGCGGGGACGCTATTTTCAAATGCTCGGAATATTCATTCCAAAATAATTTCGACACGATCGGAAACTGGCTTGGCGACAACCGACGGTATCCGCCGTCCGCAAAATAGAAATATTCATTTTTTCCCGCTCGCGTCGTCGATTTGAAAACATTTCTTTTCAAAAAACCGCGGGTTTTGGACTTCACCGACATACTATCGGCAAATTGCAGCTCGCCAAAAACCCGGCTCTCGTCGCCGGTCAATTTATTGCGCGCGCGGAACACACCGTCTTTTTCGCCAATATATACTGGGTCGCCGCCGATCAAAATCCGGTGGCGACGTGAATCGAACAACGCCCAATCTCGAAAATTCCGGTGTAGGTCGCCGTCGTAAAAATAAAAATATTTTTCGCCAATTTCGCCGGGCGTTTTCTTACCGTAGTCGAACGCTTTAAAAGTCGGGCTTTCTTTTTGCCACGGATAAAACGGAATCGTGAGAAAGTCGTTGCCGCTACCTTCCGGATTGAGAATTTTCCGAAACAATCCCAGTTTCTCGACCATCCGACCGTCCTTGTTGAACGTAAAAAAATGACGATAATAAGTGCCGCTACTCTTGCCGTAGGCTTTGTTGCTCCGATAGACCTGATTTTCTTGATAAAAAACCGGATTGCCGTTTGGGTCGATCAACTCCGAATACCCTGGAATTTGGCGGGCTTCGGCGATCCCCGTCAAAAAAATCAACGCAACCGACAAAAACGTAATTTCAATTTTTTTTGAGGAAATCATTTTTTTTCTCCTTTCAAAAGTTCAAATTGATAACAGTAGATGGCTTCGGCTGCGGAGATTTTTCCAAAAAAAAGCCGCAGAATCAAAGCCCATAGGTATAGGCTCAAATTTCGCGGCTACTTTGAAAAATCGAATTCTGTTTTTATAGTTCATCGAACCATCGAAAAAAGGGGTACTAAATCTCACCAAATCCAATCAAAGACACACGGGTATCAAAAAGTATTGAAACAACGAAATTCCCACCAATTTCGTCATCTTATGCCGTGTATCCGCTAATCGGCCCTTCTCCGATTTCGAACAAATCTATATCAAAATTTTAAATAATTTTTTTGTCCTTTTTTTATATCGTATTTTCGATAATCAGCCCTTCACTGATTTCGAATAAATTTATAGTAATTATTAAATCGTCTCTTTTTACTTTTTACAAGTTAAAATTTTTTAATTTAAAATCCCTCAATACAAACCGGAAAAATCGTCCGTAGAAAACCGCCGCGCTATTTTGCCGCATCCAATTTTCCACGGTTTGTTTCTCCAGGCATGGTTCCTTTTGGCTTAAACTCTTGGCGCATCCACTTTTTAAACGGCTTGCAGTCCCCATCTAAACAGCGAACGGCCTCAACTGCACTTCCGCTGACTGGCGAAATTCGTTTACGTCCCTCTTGGCGACGTAGCGTGTCCAAGCTGCCCACAACCTATCCGTGAGGTAAAAGGGCGAAACAAGCCAGAGTCTTCAATTTACCAAACTTTCCGGTATCCGCAATTTGAAAATTAACTCGACATGAAGAACAGCGGATTTTTGAACGCTCCGGCTTGGGTCTCGATAACAAAAAATTGTTTATTCGTGATCGACCTGGCCAACGCGAATATATTTTCCGCTCTCTCTCTTGAGCGCGTTAAAACCAATACTTTAAATTTGCGCGGTTTGAATTCCGCTAACACCGGATCGCGCTCGCTCTGCCGATTTAAAAGATCGTAGTTTTCGATCTTCGCCCGCCAATGATTATTTGATCGCTTCCGACTCCTCGGGTTGAGCGTCTCGGTCGAGTTGTCCCATTCCAAAAAATAAATCTGTCGTCTTCCGTTTTTTTCCAAAATGATTGTGCCGTCCGGAACGAAGGCCCTCTCCCCTTCTCGATCCTGGATCGTCGGTCGATGGTCTCCCGATCTCATGTACTCGATCAATTTCAAATTCGGGTTTTTATGGATCGCGATTTCGAGATTCACCATGAATTCGGCGATGGCCATATCGTGCCGGTGACACGAATCGGACAGCGGACGGAAACACGGCGAACTCGCCGCAAATCCGGACAACTCCGGAATCATCGCGCGGACTTTACTGGTTGGGTAATAATACGATTTCACGGCTCCTCGCTCGTTTTTTTTATCATGGAGACAGGGTTTGGCGCGGATCGTTTCTTTTTTGTTTTTCAGACGGGTCAAAACTTTCGCCGTTGCCGTCACGCTCGGAAGAGGACGCGGGAACGTTTGCGACAAGCGAAAAAGCGAATCCACCGTCAGCGGATATTTAACCAGACTTCTCAAAATATGCGCGTCGCGAGTTTCGGATTGATTTTCCATCGAGGGCGTGTTCTTTTTAGTTTAAACAACGATCTCATTTTGTAAAGATTGCCAAAAATGAAAAACTTCTCTAAATTTTCGCCGGTTTGTTTGAAGTCGAAACGCAAATCGACAACGAGTCCCCCCGCGTCGGCCCATCGCCGAACGGAGAAAGGTCTTTAACAATTTAGGAGGAGCAATCTATGGCGAAAAAAAATTGGGTCAGTTTTGAAGAGGTCAAAAAAAATGCGAATGTCGAGCAAGTTTTACTCGCGCTCGGCATCGATAATCTTCAAATCAGCGGCGCGGACTTTCGCGGTAAAAGTCCGTTTCGTTCCGAGTCGGACAACAAAACCGCGTTTTCCATCGACCGCAACACCGGCATTTGGAACGATTTTCCTGCGGACGGAGAAAAGAAAAAGGGAAATATTTTGGAACTGGTGATGCACTACAAAAATATTGAAATCCGCGAAGCCGCATTGTGGCTACAAGAATTGCAAAATGGATCGAAATCAGTTCCCGGGGCAAATTCAAAAAAAGATGACACGAAACCGATCAAAGATGCAGAGGAAAAACCGGCCGTAAATCCGATACTGGAAAATTTGGAGCCAAAACCGCTCAAACTGAAACGCGATATTCCATTTCTCGTTGATCCGGTCGAAAGCGGCGGGAAAAATTTTTCTGCCGCAACATTGGAGGAATTCGATGTGGGATATTTCGGCGGAAACGGCATGATGAAAGGCCGTGTCTGCTATCCGATCCACAATCGAGACGGCCGGATCGTCGCTTACTGCGGCCGGTCGCTCAAAAAAGAAACGCCGGAAGAAGGTAAATATAAATTCCCGCCGAAGTTTCGCAAAAGCCTGGAACTGTACAATCTGCATCGCGCGATCTCCGATCCGGAGACGCGAGAGGTCGTTTTAAAACACGGACTGATACTGGTCGAAGGCTTCAACGACGTTTTGAAATTGTGGGAAAATGGGATCAAAAACGTGGTCGCGCTCATGGGGCGCGAACTGTCCCAGGAGCAAGAAGAGATTTTACTGGATCGGGGAGTCAATCCGTCGCGAAAGTTGACTCTATTCCTGGACGCGGACGATCCCGGTATTAAAGCGCAACGTCAGTTGGCGGAGCGGCTTTGCCGCGATTTTTACGTTCGCTTGATCCACTACCCCGCGGATCAAATCGGTCGGACGGAGCCGGAACATTTTTCGGCGACTGAATTAAAAAAGTTGTTTAAGTGAGGGAATTTTTTTCGGAAATCCGATATTAAACTTCCCTGCTATCCCCTCTTTCGGACGCGTCAAAAGTTCGTTCCTCGCCAAGACAACCGTCAAAAATTTTGAATGGACAGCTTTCCAATTTCATGTGGTTCCGCGTCAAATTTTCGGCAAAAAAGCCCGTTGCGAACCGTCGGGGTTCTTCGGAGGAGAACGCCCCGACTGCCGCACTCAACCCGACAACTTTTTTCCGAAAATTGCAAATCGCGAGTTCCAAACGAGTGTTTGAAATTTTATGGAAAGTGACGGTGCTGATGGGTGGCAGTCGGGGGGTTTCCCCGACGGTTCGCTGATTAGCCATTTATGCCATATTTTCGCTCTATTGACGATAAATTGGGACTTTTTTTAAAAATTTAAAATGGAGAAAGAATAGGAGAAATAAATTTCTATTTTATTTCCTTATTTTTTCTTTGAGTTCGTAAAAAAAATTTAAAGTTGGGACTTTCTCGCGACTGCGAGAAGGTTCCTTTTTTTTTAAAAAAATTTTGCTAAAAATTTTTGATTTTTAGTTCGTTTTTTTAGGTTAAAAGAATTTTTAAAAAAAGCAAAAAATCTCGCGGAAATTTTTATTTTTGATAATTTTGATTGATGGGAATTTTCGCGTTTAGCGAAAATCTCCTTTTTGCTTTAAAATTTTGAAAATTCAAATTCCGCAAAATTTAGGATTTACTTCTAAGGCTTTGTAGGGCGATTTGAGCTTCTTTTCTCGAAAAGATAGAGGTGGATACCACTTTGAAGTTTTGAGGTTAACCTGGTGGCGTATTTTGCGTCTGAGGGCATTTTGTTGTTTGGTCTTTGCTCGACTTTGTAGTTTAAAAAATTAAAAAAATCTCGAAACTTTTTTATATTATTTTTTTGGTTAAGAAGGGTTAAGGGTTAAGGCGACTGAAAATGGTGGAATGTCGCATAAGGTAAGGCTTTGTTGAATTCAAACCGCGACTCAGAACTATATGTTTGTCAATGCCGCGATTCAGAACTATATATTTTTAGTAGAAACGCGATTCAGAACTATATATGTCGCGACTCAGAACTATATATTTTTACTGTTTTTTTCGAGAAACGCGACTCAGAACTATATATGTCGCGGCCCAGAACTATATATTTTTACTGTTTTTTTCGAGAAACGCGACTCAGAACTATATAAAACCGCGACTCAGAACTATATATTTTTAGTAGAAGCGCGACTCAGAACTATATAAAAAGTCTTTACCTGTGGAAAAGTTTCCCACAGGAGATAACTTGTTATTTTAAAGATGGGTTATCTGCTGTTTTAATCTCTCCCGCTCTATTGTTCGCCTTTTTTACTTCCTGAATAAAGTGTATATGCGGATGAAGATGAAATTTGACATCTTCAAAGCTATTTTTTTTTCTTCCAATAATTTTTTCTTTCTCGAAGGAACATATTATCTCCTGGTCCTTCATTTCTTCTATTGATTCGGTCACCTTCCGCAAATTATCTCTTAGTTGTTTATATTTTTTCATTCCCGAATCTCTGATTATCGTTGAGAGGTTGATGCTGTATGCCTCGGAAAAACTCGCTTGGGTAAAATGATGGGAAAGTCGTTTGTGAAACCAGCGAGATAAAAAACGCTTATATTTCATGCATTTATCGTAATTCAATAAACGATAGGTCTTTTCGTTTATGCTTTGTGTCACCAAAGGATTAAAGCGAATATACCCCTTTGTTTTTTTCCCGTGACCTTCCCAATCTTCATCAGTATGCAACCCCAGGGCCTGAAAAATTGGCGCATTTAGAAGCTCTTTTTCGTCACCAGTTTTTAGCTGAAGAGTAGCATTCGCACAGATCAGAATCGCGTCTTTTATTTGGTTTATATCGTAGGTGTGGCCGCGATTTTTCAGCTCCTTTTGAAGCTCGTACAATGTAAAGAAAACGCCCATTTGCCCGCTACTAAAGCGTCCATGACCTTCACACGATATTTTTCTCAAAGCATCTTCAACCAATTCTTCACGAATGCCCGGATAGAAATATTTATGCATTCCTGTTTTGCGATCCTTGAGTGGCGCGGGGTTTATCGTGACCGTATACTCTTTTCCCCTGAATTTAAAAGGTCTTTCTATCGGCTCCAAGTATGTGCCGTTTATCCGTTCAGCTTTTCCGATATAATATTTTGGGATCGCGTCGTAAAGTTCAATTGAATTTGAATATCTCTGCCGGTCGGCGAGATCGATTACTTCAAAAAGCTCTAATTGATGGGTTTTGGTGAGTTTGATTTTTTCCTGCATCTTCTGAGCCTCCTACTCCAAAGGACTCGTCGAAGGCGTATACTTATTAGTATATTGTGCGGTAAATATATTTTCAGACATTTGCGATCATATTATATCGAAATTAAATTGAAATAAAATTTCAAAGGTTGTTTTTAAATTCCTGGGGACTCCAGCTTACCCCCCT
>Ga0114932_10003220_pt1 | contig 16284 bp, 15 predicted proteins | sample 2SBtaG_2_FD_87286 | JGI IMG/M metagenome (GOLD analysis project Ga0114932, IMG submission 87286) | Deep subsurface microbial communities from Kolumbo volcano to uncover new lineages of life (NeLLi) - 2SBTROV12_ACTIVE470 metaG | ecosystem: Environmental > Aquatic > Marine > Volcanic ... | reverse complement strand
TCGAAGATGTCTTCCGTCAGCTGACTGGGGGCGCGCAATGAACGTCATCCACATCGCCGTCCGCGAGCTGCGTGCGACCTTCAACACAACCCTTGGCTGGCTGGTGTTGGCCGGCTTCTTGTTCATCTCGGGGTTCTTCTGGGCGTCGTCGGTCAGTGTGTACGTGATTTCGGCCTCCGACCTGGTGGCCAATCCCTACGCCGCACAGACCATGACCCTCACAGATCACCTGATGGCGCCGTTCTTCGGGAACACGAGCGTCGTCCTGCTGATGATGACGCCAGCACTGTCCATGCGGCTGTTCTCGGAAGAGCTCAAGCAGCGCACCTTGGAACTGCTGCTCACCTCTCCGGTATCTACGTTTGAGATCGTGCTCGGAAAGTTTCTTGGGGCTTTTGGCTTCGTGTTCATCATGCTCGCTTGCACAGGCTATGGGCCCGCGATGCTCTACTACTGGGGCACCCCCGATACAGGGGCAGGGCTGTGTGGCTACCTTGCGCTGCTGCTGACCTGTTCCTCAATTCTGTCGATGGGCATGTTCTTTTCGGCCATGACCGACAACCAAGTTGTCGCGCTGGTGTGGACCTTCTCCTCGGCGTTGGCGTTGTGGATTCTGCACTGGGCTGGTGACGGCCCCGATTCATTCTGGGGGCAGCTGTGCATGTACTCCCACGTCAAGGACCTGTGGGTGGGCGTGGTGAACGTCTCGGACCTGGTGTACTTCGCCGCGTTCATCGGCTTCTTCCTGTTCGCCACGCACCAGCGTGTCGAAAGCCACAGGTGGAGTTGAGATGGAAGTGTTGACTCGCTTCGCTTGGGCCTTCGGTCTAGCGGGATTGCTGAACTTCATCGTGTTCGGCTCGCTCTACTTCGTACTCTCTGAGTTCACGCCATACACGACGGGCTTTGGCGTCGCCTCCGCGGTGCTGCTTATGGCGTACGTCTACCTGGATCGCCAGCGGGTTGGGGACACGGTCTCGTCCCGTTCCTTCATCTACGGCGGTGGCTCGACCATGGCAGTGCTGGTAGCGGCCGCTATTGGAGGGACATCCTATGTCTTGGCCCGCGAGCACGACCACCGGTGGGACCTGACCGGCAATCAGACCTTCACCCTGTCAGCCAGCACGCTGCAGACCATCGACGGGCTGACCGAGCCCGTGACCATCTATGCCTTCTTCACGAATGGCAGCCGCGAACAGGCGCGCTTCCGCGACACGATCCAGGGCTACACGCTGCGCTCGGACAAGATTGTTGTCGAGTTCATCGACCCCCTGCGCAGTCCGATGCTTGCCCAGCAGTTCGCCATCACCAGTGAGTACGGAACCGTCGTTCTGGCCAGCGGAGACAGCCGCCAGCGTCTCGAGAGCGAGTTCGGCGAAGAGGACGTCAGCAACGCCCTGCAGAAGCTGTTCAGCGGCACCGAGCACATTCTGTGCTGGGCCACCGGCCACGGCGAGATCGATCCGGACGACGACTACAGCGAAGCTGGGTACGGCTTCGTGGTGCTCAAGCTCGAGGACCGGAACTTCACAGTCAAGAAGATGCAGGTCGCGACCGAAGGCATCAGCCGTGAATGCGACGCCCTGCTGATCATGCGCCCAGTGAAAGACTGGATGCCCTACGAGCGCGAAGCACTTGCGGCCTACATCGCCGAGGGTGGAGCTGCCCTGATCGCGCTCGACCTCGACGCAAACGCTCCGGGCTTCAAAGAGGACCTCCAGCGCTTCGGTGTGCTGATGGGCGATGACGTCGTGTGGGAGGACGATCCCATGCTGCAGGTCCCCGAGATGGATGGCAGCTTCGTCATCTTGCGCGAGTCCAGCTTTGCGCGGCATCCGATTACCGAGCCGTTGACAGCACTGTCGGCCTTGGGTCAGAGCCACTCGGTCCAGGTGCTCAAGGGTGCGCAAGGTCTCAAAGTTGGCGCTCTGGCCAAGACCAGCGAATCGTCTTGGGCCGAGACCGACATGGCGAGTCGCCTGATCGACTACGACCCCGATGCGGACCTGAAGGGTCCGATTCCAGTCATGGTCGCCGTCGAGGTCATGGACCCCGGTGTGCTGGGTGTCGCCAAGCCCGAAGCAGGCCACTTGGTCGCCGAGGCCGCAGCCGTCGCTGATTCCGTCAGCCCGATGGAGCAGCAACAGGCCGAAATGGTGCGTGCCGCATTGGCAGATGCAGGCATCGAGGTCGAGATCGATCCGCGCCGGGCTGACTCATACGATGCCGCCGCCGACGAGCTGATGCAGAAGGGCGAGGACAAGGCTGCCGAGCTGGTTCGCATGATCGCGGCGCAAGTCCGCCAGGCCCGATCGAGTCTAGAGATTCGCATGTCCGCCGAGGACCTGGAGTCCGCAGCGAGTCGGGCAGTGCCCGAAGACTTCGCGCCCAAGCCGGGTGGTCGTCTTGTCGTGTTTGGCGACGCCAGTTTTGCCAGCAACGGAATGATTGCCTATGGCAACAACCAGGACCTGTTCTCGAATAGCCTTGGCTGGCTCATCGACGAGCCCGATCAAATCAGCGAGCGCCCGGATAGCAATCCGGAGAGCTCGCTGGACATCTCGCTGCTCGAGATGGGTGTGATTTGGCTGATCAGCTTGTTCCTGGTCCCCGGCGCCAGCGTGGGCGCCGCGGTTCTGGTCATGCTGCGCAGACGATTCCTGTAGCTGCTAGGACAGCAGCTTCTGCAGGGCCATCGCCAGGCCAACATTGGTGACCTTGAGCTTGCCGGTCATGAACATCATGGTGCCGCTGGACGGGTTGTCGAGCAGGCCTTCGAAGTCGGCCTTGGCGGCGCTGACGGTGCAGCCGGGGTTGTCATGGCCACCTTCGGCAACCGAGCCCGAGCCACTGGTCAGGTCGACGGTGTACTGACCGAAGTCGGCGACGTCGAACACGTAGATGGCGTTGATCTCGCCGGCGAGATCGGGGTTCTTCTCGAGCTTGCCGGGAAGGTAGTTGGTGAAGAAGTCGCTGAGGTCGGCCACGAGGCACTCCTGGTCTGAAATAGGACCGGAACCTAGGCGGCTTGCTCCAGAGCGTCCAGGAACTTCTTCAATTCAGAACGATGGACCGCGAACAAGCCCAGATGATCGGGGTTCGCCCAGCCGTGCCAATCCGAGCCGCCAGTGAGCAGGAGATCGTGGTCGCGGGCCAGACGGCGCACGATGCGACGCTCCCTTCCCAGAATCTTCGGCCGCAGCGTCTCGATGCCGTGCAAGCCCGCCTCGGCGAATGTCGGCAGGTATTTCAGCAGCAGGGGCAGCGGTGGATGCGCCCAGCTGGTGATGCCACCGCAGTCCCTGGCGATCTGTATGCAGTCGACAAATGGCACGTCGATGGTCGGCACGTTGCCGTGGGAGTCGCCAGTGTGCTTGGCAAAGGACTCGCCGACACTCTTGGTGTGCCCGGCGTCCATGAGGGCCCGGGCGAGATGCAGCCGGGTGATGCTGCGCTTGCCGGCACGAGAATCGGCGTCCGGCAGGGCGACATTGGGCAGCCCGATGTTCTTGACGGCCTCTTCGTAGCGGTCGGCGCGCTTGACCGCCTGGCTCTCGCAGAAGCGGCGGAATGGCATGGGCACTTCGCCTTTGAAGTACACCAGAAGGTGAAGCTCGCGGCCGTCATGCAGACCGGACACCTCGGCGCCGGCAATGACGTGAATCTCGCGGCCCTCGATGACATGTCGTCCGGGATCGAGCGTGGTGGCCAGATCATGATCAGTCAGGGCAATGGCCTGCAGTCCTCCGGCTACACAACGCTGCAACACCTCTTCCGGTGCGAAGCGGCCATCGGAACGGGTCGAATGCATATGTAGGTCGAACCTTGCGACGTTTTCCAGTCCAGAACTCATCTTTTTCTCTGCGGGCACCCAAGTAGATCGTAGAGGGAGTGGATCGCGACCGTCAACGGAAAGCCGCTTATCGGGCACCTTTGAAGACACCCGATGCAGTTTCCTAGTTCCCACACGGTCTTTCGCGGTGATCCAACAGGGCGGTTCTATGCGCCCTACTGCCTCATCCAGTGCAGGTCTGCTTCCAATGCAGAAACAGAAATGCGCTTTGCCAGATCCTCAAGGGGGGCGTCGGCGCGGTTGGCCGCATCGACCATGCGGTGCAGTTCGCGAACCGGTGCAGAGGAGGAAACCAGCAACACACCGGGTCCCATTGTGTGCAATCGATACGAACCGTCGCCAACGGCGTAGGCGACCTTGTCTGCAGGCTGTTCGGACGCGAGCACGACGCCGAGCTCTCCGTCGTACTCCCGAATCAACGTCACGAGCGCGCCGTCGGGCACGTCAAACGCTGTCCAGACGCCGCCTCGGGCGGAAGTGAACACCACATCGGCCGGGTGAGAGGTGTCGTGAGGAGTACTGCCGAGAATGGCGAACACGCTGAATATGGCTGCCGCCGCGAGGGCTGCCGTGCCGATCCACCAGCGACCCGCCGACGGAGGTTCGGGCAGTGCCTCGGGAAGTTCTCCAATCGTGTCGACGATGCTCCATGCACGGGAACGCACCACGGCACCGGCTTCGGTGGCGAGGGGACCAAGCAGGCCATGTCGGGACCATCGGCCAGGGCCGTGCAGGACGGCACCGCGTACGAGGTCTCGGTGTGGACAAGCCACCTCTGCGGCCAACTCGAGCACTTCGGTGACCGGCTGGGGGTTGTGGAAGTCCACCAACAGGGTGTCGTCCCCGACAGGGAAGGCCGGCGCGTCGATCTCGGCAGCCAGGTGGGCGCGGTGGGTCTTGCCATCGGGATGGAAGTGCAGCGCCAGCACGCTGACCGTGTGATCAGGGCGTGTCTCGAGCGGCGGAGGCAGAAGGTCCTCGTACTGAACCAGCCCGGCATTGATGAGGCGCTGGGTCCGATCGCAGCGCGCGCAGTTGCGGGTGTGTTCGAGATCGGTGCCAGCGATGACCTCGTGAAGTGGGGGGCACACACCAGGTGAGAATGCAGCCAGACGGCTCAACAACCGGTCGATGCGGTCTGATGGCCACTTGTCCAGAGGGATTCCGTCGCTCACGGCGACTCGACGCAAGACCTCACGAAGGCCTCCGCGAGCGCCCTCCAAGGCGATCTCGTCGACCTGCAGGGAGCGAACCAAGAATGCGAGTGAGCGCCCGTCGGCGAAGTGTTGGCGAAAGACACGCTCGGTGAGTGGAGACAGGGATGTCTCGAGAGCTCGACGCCATCGCGGGGACAGCAGCATGGCTCCGTCCGTGGGCCACGGGTCTGGCTCGATGCCGCGCCGCGCTCGCGACACGAAGTCCTTGGTCAGGGTTCCCGCACGGTCTTCTGCATGACCCAATGGCGTGTGCGGATCCAGGTGGTAGAGCACGTGATCGCGGGCGTCGCGCAGAACGGCGGGCTTCACCTTCACACCCATCGTCAGCAGCGTCCAGGCCACACGCACAGTAATGCCAGCCCAACCGGTGACGGCGATGTCCCGGGGCTTGTCGGCGGCGGCGATGGGGAGGGAGTCTTGGCGGGTCAAGGGTATCGCGGAGGGGGAGCGGAGCGGTTGTAATCTAAACCATTGGGAGTATTAGGAAAAGGCTGTACTTCGACATTGGGCATTGCAACGCAGAAAGGCCCGAGCCGCAGGGATTGCGGGCTCGGGCCTTTCGTGGAGCGAACAGGAATTTCGGCGGGTGCCGAGCTTCCGTTCAGGCGGCGTCGGCTTCAGCCATTCCCGGGTCCACTGAGCTCTCGTTGAGAAGGTCATTGATGGTGGCCGCAGCGGCTACCGAGGCGAGTTCTTCGTCGCCGTAGATGGTCAAGTACTCTTCATAGAAGAGGGTGATGAGTTCGCCGAGGGTTGCGTTGGTCGTGGTCATTGGTCGCTCCATGGGTTGTTCGTTCCGTGTTCTATTTGTACGACCCAGACCGACTTATGTGTGTCGCGCATTGTCGCGAAGAATGTGCGCTGGTCGCCGGGCGGCGCAGACCGTGGCCAGCAGCACCTCTGCAGCGCCGGCACAAAGCAGCTCTTGGGCACAGGCGTCGGCGGTCGCCCCGGTCGTGCAGACATCGTCGACCAATAGAACGCGACCTCGGACGGTGCCGACGGATCCGATTCGGCCCGCCATGGAGCGGCGTCTGGCCGATGCAGACAGCGATGCCTGGTCGGCGCCTGCCTTCATTCGGAGCGGTTGCCGCACGGCGATCCTTGTCTGGCGGGACAGCTCTCCGGCAAGGATCGCGGCTGGAGAGAAGCCGCGCCGGAGCTGCCTAAATGGGGTGGTCGGCACCGCGACGACAGCCGTGCAGAACGGGGTCAACGGCGCTGTGGCGATTGCAAAGACGGCAGCAAGCTCGAACATCAACGAGCGGTCATGGCCGTACTTGGCCTTGCGCAGTGCGTTGCCAAGGGGATCATCGAGGCTTGCGCAGGACCACGCGGCGGAGACATGTTCTGTGTCGACCTGCACTCGCCGGCACCAGTCCGGCAGGCAAAGAGGGCACAACCGGCCTCTGCCTAGGACGTCGCACCCCGCGCATTGAGATGGCCAAAGGAGCTCAAGCATGGGCTGTCTTGGCTCCGCGGTGTGCCTGGGGCAAGGAAATCCGGGACGCTTGGTCCGTGGCTTTCGCTCCAGGCGAGAAGTGTCGGCTACGGCCCCCCAGGTTCCCCAGGTCCCAGTTGTCCCCATGCGTTCCAGGGATGCCGGGGGGCCGCGCCGACGCTTTTCTGTCCATGAAACGAGCGTCGCCGTTGTTTCTTACAAGGCACGTCGAACTTTTTTGGAGGCGAGCGAAAACCGCGCCTACAAAGGGCCTTTTTACGGACGAGGAATTCGAGCGCCGGTGGCTAGAGCACCGATTGCTCTAGAACAGCTCGAAGTGGTCGTGTGGATTCGGACCGCGCTTGTCGTAGCCCTCGGTCTCGGCCTGAAATCCCTGCCGTTGTTCCTTGAGCCAGTCGGCCTTTTTGGGGTCGTCGTCGGCCCATGGCTCGCTGGGCACGAAGAACTCGACGGTGAACTCGCCCTTGCACTTCGCTGCGAACTCGCCGATCTCCCACTCGCGGGTCAGATGATCGACGAGCACGACCTTGACCTGCTCGGGCCAGCGGGCGCCTGGTTCGGACAGGTCGGCGTGGTGGAAGGTGCCGTTGCGCTTACCGTTCTTGCAGGTTGTCAGCTCGCGTGCGGCCACGGAATAGGTGTACTGCCCGTCTGACAGGCGATCGGGCCAGCGGTAGGCGGCCATCGCGTCGGCGTTGGCCTGGGCGCCGAGCGCCTCGAGAGTGGCGCGAGCGTTCTCGACCGAGCGGTAGCCCATCTTGGGTGCCAGCTCGATGATTGCCGTGGTGCCCTTGAGCGCGGCGTCTCCGTTGATGCCGCCCTTTCCGCCGACGTTTGCCGCATCGGCAAAGGAGCTGACGATGTAGACCATCTTGTCGTCGGAGCCGACTGTGCCTGCGAGCTCAGTGAGCTTGGGAATGGCGTCGGCACCCATGTTGCGGCTGTAGACCTCGAGAATGCCGGTGAAGTCGTTGTCGTCGGGATCGTCGCTTGCGGCCTTTTCGTCGAGTGCAGCGGTGATCCACTTGCGCACGCCGTCGGTGCGGCAGGTCGCGAAGGCGCGGTACCAGCGCTCTTTCCAGAAGTCGCTCTTGAGGGTTGAGGGCGTCTTGAGCAGGTAGGCTTCGACGCTCTCATCGGTGCTGCAGGTGTTGCCAAGCGAGGCAATCGCCTTGCTGCGGTGGCCGGCTTCTTGCTTGCGGACCCACTCGGTGACGGTGTCGGTCTCGCCGAAGCCGATGGCGGTTGCAAGGGCGGCGTAGGCGGGGTCCCCGGCGAGCATCTTTTCGACGGCTGCGGCGGTCGCCTTTTTGGCTTGGTCGGGATCGCACTCGGCCCATCGTGTCCACGCCGCTGCGACGGCCACAGGACTGGCTTCCTCAAAAGCTGCCTTTGCAGCTGCGGGGTTGCAATCCTGGGCTTGGGCGCTGCCTAGAAGCAGTGCGAGCATCAGGGTCATGGATCGTCTCCTGGCAAGGCCGTCCCAGATAACCCGCAGCGCAGCGAAATCCTCCCCATTTCGTCATGCGAGGTGGTTCCTTCGGTGCCAGATGGCGTTACGCATGCCGGCCATTCAGGAGGCCCTCATGTCCGCTCCCATCCGTGTCGCAGTCACCGGCGCTGCCGGCAACATCGGCTACTCGCTGCTCTGGCGCATTGCATCCGGCAGTTGCTTCGGTCCAGATCAGCCAGTCATTCTGCAACTTCTCGAGATTCCTCCCGTCATGGACAAGCTGAACGGCGTGGTCATGGAACTGGTCGACAGTGCATTCCCGCTGGTTCAGGACATCGTTGCAACGTCCGATGCCGAGGTCGCGTTTGGCGATGCAGACCAGCTGTTCCTCGTTGGCAGTCGTCCCCGCAGCAAGGGAATGCTGCGTTCGGACCTTGTCGCCGCGAACGGACCGATCTTCGTCGGACAGGGCAAGGCCATTGAAGCCGCCGCCAGCCGCGATGCAAAGGTGATTGTGGTCGGAAATCCCTGCAACACCAACTGCCTCATCGCCAACCACTACGCGCCCAGCGTCAAGAACTTCTCGGCCATGACCCGCCTCGATCAGAACCGGGCCAAGGGTCAGATCGGCAGCGTCGCAGGCGTGGCCACCGGCGTCATCGACGACGTCATCATCTGGGGCAACCACAGCCCGACGATGTACTCATACGTGGGCCGCGCGACCATCGACGGCAAGGCCGCCACCGACGTGCTCGACGCCGATTGGATTGCCAACCACTTCCACAAGACGGTCAGCACCCGCGGCAAGGCCATCATCGAGGCTCGCGGAGCCAGCTCGGCCGCCAGCGCAGCCAGCGCGTCGATCGACCACATGCACGACTGGTTCCACGGCAGCAATGGACGCATCGTCAGCATGGCCGTCCGCAGCGAGGGTTGGTACGGAGTGCCCGAGGGCCTCATCTTCAGCTTCCCGCACATCATCGACGACAACGGTGTCGCCCACTTGGTCGAGGACATTGCGCTCACCGACTACGACCGGCAGAAGATCCAAGTCAGCATCGACGAGCTCGTCGGCGAGCGCGAGGCCGTCAAAGACCTGCTCGGCTAGGTCCTGTGCTTCTTCAGAGCCTCTGCCCGCCGGTGACAGCTGGGGGGTGGAGGCTTTGCTGTTGTTGGGGTCCGTCTGAGGGATCCGCTCTAGGGGTCAGGATCCTCCTATTCCTATTCGGAGGCTGCTCTCGAACCTTGCCCTGGGCGCGTCTATGAGGGGTCAGGATCCTCCTATTCCTATTCGGGCGGAAATTTGAGGGTCTTTGACGGAGCCTGTGAAGCTTCCCCCGTCCCGCGACAAGCGGAGGGTGGAGGCGGCTTTGCTGTTGTTGATGCTCGGAATCGCGTTGGGAGACGTGGAATCACCCGCGCCCGCTCGGGCGATTCAGACAGTCGAGTTTCCCGCAGAGTGGCAGCGGACGGGCCAGCGGCCAGCGCTTCCGTTTGAACGTCCAACGCACGAAGGACTGCAGTTTGGCGAGCCGTTCATCTTCAACCACTACCCGTGCGTGGCGAAGCAACCCGGCGACCGGTGCTGAGGCGGACGACGACCGCTAGATTTCCGCCTGAATAGGAATAGGAGGATCCTGACCCCATCTGCATGTGGGCGTGAAGGCCATCCGCAGCGGGGAGCGAATAGGAATAGGAGGATCCTGACCCCATGCCTAGCGGTCCCAGCGCACGTGCTCGTGGCAGCCGAAAGGCCGTGGGCGGTCGGTGTGACGCAGTCCGCGGGCGTTCGAGCTGTCTCCGAGTGGCTCGATGGACCAAGCGAGTTCGCCAATGGCGTGGGCGCTGGCCTGGGCCAACTGCTCGTACAGATCTACGTCGATGTGCTCGGTGTCGTCGCAGGGAGCGTGGTAGCAGGGGTCGTAGTCTTGGCCCTGCTGACCGCCAAAGTCGATGGCTTCGTCGCTGCTCTTAGCTCCAAAGGCCCCGCTGAAGATGTGGCCGGTGGGAATGCCCAGGTCGACGAACCACCACGAGTCGCTCGGGATGTACAGCCCCTCGGCGCGGGTCGGAAGTTGCCGGTCGTCGAAGTAGTCCAGGAACAGCCCCTCGATCGCGGCTGAACCGGCGTTGGCGCCACCGTCGTTGATGTCCGAAGCATCGCCGTCGCTCACGAATGCAAGCCCGTTTCCGGACGCCAACATGTCGAAGTTGAGGTAGGCATCCAGGTTCTGCAGGCGCTCCATGTCGGGCTCGCCGGTCGCTTCGTCGTGCACCCAGTGCCATGAGCCGATCAAGCCGGTCTCCTCGGCACCCCACCAGGCAAAGCGCACGGTGCGGTCAGGCTGCTCTTCATGGGCGGCCATTTGGATTGCGGCCTCCAAGACCAGTGCGGTGCCACTCCCGTTGTCGTTGATGCCCGCGCCAGCCGAGACCGAGTCCAGGTGAGCGCCGACCATCAACACGCGGTCGGGATTCTTGCCTTCAAGCTCGGCGATGACGTTGTGCTCGACGGTGACGGTGTGGGTCGCCACGACCTCGAAGTCCACGCTGACCGGGTCGGCGGACTGCGCCCAGGCCTCGCCAGTGGCGAAGGACACAGCGATCACCGGAATGGAAGACGGAGTCTGCTCGTCGAGCACGCCCTCAACCACGCCCCGGCGTCCGGATTGGCCCTCGTTGAAGATGACCACGCCGACGGCACCTGCACTCTCGGCATTGGCCACCTTGGTGGCGAATGTGCAGCTTCCCCGCTGAATCAGCGCGATGCCCCCGGTTGGGAATTCGCTGAAGTCGCCGCTCTCACAGCCCGATGTGCTGCTGTTCTCGGCCCCCGGAGGCAGCATCACATCGACGGCCGTCAGCACGCCCGACGCCACTCCACCGCCGCTGTAGGTCAGCACCTCGAAGTCCGGGTCCAGCGCGCTCTCGAGGGTGGCGGTGCGGAAGTCCCAGTCGGTGACTTCGTAGCTGTCGAGCTGTACGTCGTAGCCGGCTTGCTGCAGCGTCGTTCGTACGTACTCAACGCTCTGGTCGTAGCCAGTGGTGCCAGAAACGCGCGTGCTGTCGTTGTCGTCGGCGATCTGCTGCAGCGCGTCGAGGTGGCCCAGCAAATTGCCGATGTCGATGCGGTCGGCGAACCCGGAGTCCTCGGAATCAGGGCGGTCCACATCGGTCGAGTCATCGAGCACAATGGCCGTGGGGCCGCAGCCAGTGGCCAGCATTGCGAGCAGAAGAAAGGAACGAGACATACAGACCCCCAGCAGTTGAGCGGCAACATGCTGGATTTCTGGAGCGGTCGAGTCAGGGGCTCGTCAGGCGATCGTTTAGATTGTGTCAGGTGTCAATGACCCACACAATTGTATTGATTTGATTTACTTACTGAGGTCGCGAAACGCGTCAATCGCTTGCGCGACCCCGGCGTCATCGACGTCGAGGTGCATGACCAGGCGGATTCGGTCCGGTGCGGTCGCGTAGCAGCGCACTCCTCGCTCCTCCAGGCCCTCAACCCACGTCGCGGCCCCAGGCACCGTGACGTAGACCATGTTGGTTTGAGGTACGGCACAGTCCAGCCCACACTCGGCGATGCCCGCAGCGAGCGCTTTGGCGCGAGCGTGGTCGTCTTGCAGTCGGTCGATGTGGTGGTTGAGGGCGTGCAGTCCGGCTCCCGCGAGGATGCCCGCTTGGCGCATGCCGCCGCCCAGACGCTTGCGCACGTAGCGAGCGCGGTCGATATCGACAGACGAACCGCACAATACCGAGCCGACAGGGGCTCCGAGGCCTTTGGAGAGGCAGAAGGTCACACTGTCGAAGTCGCGCACGATTCGGGACAGTGGGGTCTGGCTGGCGACCACGGCGTTGAAGACCCGAGCACCGTCGAGATGCAGCTTCAGTCCGCGTTCACGAGCGGCGCTAGTCAGCGCATCGAGGCGTTCGAGTGGATAGACCGTGCCGCCGCCGCGGTTGCTGGTGTTCTCGACGATCAGCAGGCTGACCGGAGCAAAGTGGTTGTCGACCGGCGGGATCGCCGCGATGACATCTGCGGGATCGAGCAAGCCGCCCACGCCCTTGATGGGACGGATCTGCACGCCGCTGATGACTGCCGCGCCGGCGGACTCGTAGTTGAAGGGGTGGCTGCCGTCCTCCATCAACACCGCGTCACCGGGCCTTGTGTGCATGGCGATGGCGATCTGATTGCCCATGGTCCCCGAGGGAACGAAGACCGCCGCCCGCATGCCCGACAGCTCGATGGCCCGCGCTTCGAGGGCGGTCACGGTCGGGTCGTCGCCCAACACATCATCGCCAAGCTCGGCGTTGATGATGGCGTCGTACATCGCCTTGGTGGGCCGTGTGACAGTGTCGGAGCGCAGGTCAACGATCGGCATCGATCCTCCAGAGGCGCCCGTTAACTCGCGTTATGCCAGACGCCTCACACAGGATGGCCCCATGAGAGACCTCAACAATCGCCTCGCATTGGTCACTGGAGCAGGAGGCGGCATCGGCCTGGCCACCGCCATCGCACTCGCCGAGCGGGGCTGCAGACTCATCCTCTGCGACATCAACGGAGCCGCTCTCGATTCGGCTTCGGCGACAGTGGGCGCGGCGGTCGTCATGGCCCGGCGTGTCGACGTGTCCGACCGGGCCGACATGACCGCCTTTGCCGACGAGGTGCACGGCACCTTTGGGCCCATCGATATTCTGGTCAACAACGCCGGGGTTGGCTTGGCCGGCGGTCTCATGGATACCTCGCTCGACGACCTAGACTGGGTGCTCGACATCAACCTCAAGGGCGTGCTGCACGGCTGCCACTTGTTCGGCCGCCCCATGGCCGAGGCCGGTCGTGGGCACATCGTGAACATCGCCTCGGCGTTCGGCCTGTACGCATGCCCGGGCGTGCTCGGCTACTGCACCAGCAAGTTCGCCGTGGTCGGGCTCTCCGAGTCGATCCGAGCCGAGCTGCGGCCCATGGGTGTCGGGGTCAGCACGATCTGCCCGGGCATCATCCAGACGGGCATCGTGCAAGCCACCCGCTACCAAGACGACCACGCCAAAGACCGCGTGCAGAAGACCTACGACGCCCGAGGCGCCTCTCCAGAACGCGTCGCCAACGCGGTGATTTCAGGCATTCGCTGGAATCGCGGCGTCGTGCCGGTCACCCGTGAAGCGTGGCTGGCCTATTACGCCAAGCGGTGGTTCCCAGCTCTGGCGGGACGCGCCAGCGGTGCCATTGTGCGCAACTTCGGCGCCAGCTAGACGGCCTAGAGCGTCGGTGCTCTAGCTGACCAAGCCCGGAAGGTAGTCGTCGGGAGGCTCGACTCCGCACAGCTCCAGGATGGTGGCGCCTAGATTGGCGATGCCCCCGGCCGGCACGTCGGCAAGGGACAGCTCACCGCGCGGGTCGAACACGATGAGAGGCACCAAGTTGGTGCTGTGGCTGGTGCGGGCCAGTGGCTCACCTCTGTCGTCTTGCAGCACCTTGCCCTTCTTGCGCAGGTACATCTCGTCGGCGTTGCCGTGGTCTGCGGTGATGAGCAGCACGCCATCGGCTTGGCGAACAGCGGCTTCCAAGCGTGCGATCTCGACGTCCAGTACTTCGAGGGCAATGCGCGTGGCCGACAGATTTCCGGTGTGCCCGACCATGTCGCCGTTGGCGTAGTTTAGGCGTACGTGGTCGAAGTTGCCCTGTGTGATGGCCTGCACCGCGGCGTCGCTGATCTCTTTGGCCTTCATCTCGGGGGCCGTGTCGAAGGGCACGTTGTCGCTTGGCACCTCGACATAGGTCTCGAGCTGCTCGTCGATGTAGCCGGACCGATTTCCGTTGAAGAAGAAGGTGACGTGCCCGAACTTCTGGGTCTCGCTGCACGCGAAGGTGCGCTTGCCCGCTGCTGCAAGGTGCTCACCCACGGTGCTGTCGATGTCCGGTGGGGGAACCAGGTAGTGAGTAGGCAGGTGCAGGTCGCCGTCGTACTGCATCATGCCCGCATAGAAGACGTCGGGAACCCGCTGTCGGTCGAACTTCGCGAACTCGGCCCCCGCCTCGAAGGCCCGGGTGATCTCGATGGCCCGGTCGCCGCGGAAGTTGAAGAACAGCACGCTGTCTCCATCCTCAATCGCGCCGTTGCTGCCCTCGACGATGAACGCGGGCATGTATTGGTCGTCCACGTCCCCGCTGTCGTCGTACAGGGTCTGGATGGCGACAGACGCCGCCGGGAAGCTGCGTCCCTGTCCCAAGACATGGCAGCGCCAGCCGCGAGCGACCATCTCCCAGTCCGCTTCGTACCGGTCCATGGTGATGAGCATGCGCCCGCCGCCGCTGGCGATTCGGTATGCGCGGCCCTGGGCCCGATGTCCCGCCAAGACGGTCTCGAGCTGCTCGACCCACGTGAGGGCGGAGCGTGCTGCAACATCGCGCCCGTCGGTGAGCACGTGCACACATAGGCTCTGGACGCCGTCACTGGCAGCGCGCTCGATGAGCTCGTAGACGTGATTGACGTGGCTGTGCACGTTGCCGTCCGAGACCAAGCCCAGCAGGTGCAGGGTGCGTCCGGCGACCAGCTGCTTCCAGACGTCAGTGGTCCACGCGGTGCCGGTCTGCAGCGCCACATGCACCAGCTTTGCTCCTTGATCGAAGACCCTTCCAGCGCCCATGGCGTTGTGGCCGACCTCGGAGTTGCCGAGGTCACTGTCGCTGGGCATTCCGACCGCCGTGCCGTGGGCCGCGAGAGAGCGGTTGGGGCACTCGGCGCGCAATCGGTCGAGGTTCGGCGTGCGCGCGGTCGCGACGGCATCGTCCTCCTCGCCGCTGCCGATTCCGACGCCGTCGAGGATGCATAGGACGACAGGACCGGGTCGAGGGTGCATCACGGGAGGGCAGCCTACCCCTTTCGACGCCGATCTTGTTAGCCTCACGGCGCCGTGAGACGAACTCTTGCCATCGCCGCGTTGCTTGTGCAGACCGCTTGCTCGACTGGACCCACTCTGGTTGCCGTCGACCCCGTCGCAGTCACACCCGGCATGACCATCAAGGTGATGGGAAACGACATCGCGGACAACGCTGAGGCTTTCCTGCGGCGCGAAGAGGGCCAGCCCGCCACGGCCTTTGACTTCACCGAGGTCAAGGGTCCGACGCTCATCGAGGCCAAGGTGCCCGAGGGCATGGCAGCCGGCACCTATACGGTGGGCATCAAGCAGGACGGTGCCGTGGCCAGCCTTCCCGGCGTGCTGACTGTCGAAAAGGTCAAGGCCGACACGCCGTGCGCTGGCGAGTACACCGCCAATACCCAGCTGTCATTGGCGCGCAAAGAAGTGGTCTTGGACCGCTTCTATCGAGAGGGCGAGCGCGAGACCCTGCGCATTCCGCTGCGTGAGATCGAGCGCGTCGAGTACGAGCTCGTCAAGACCGCCAAGGGCACACTGTGCAGCGTCATCTTCATGCGCACCAGCAAGGGCGAGCGCGTGATGTTCGACGACGACGAAAAGGTCGAGCTCAAAGAGCGCGCCTACAAGCTTGGGCAGTCGATGGGCAAGCCGGTCGAGACCACGCGCGAGGACGCGCCGACCATGGGCATGCCCAGCGAGCAGAACTAGTCGGCTTCAGTCGAGCAAGATGGCCAGGAAGCTCAGACCGAACAGGCCGACGACGCCGGCCAAGGACAGCACCACCATCGCGATCCAGGACAGGCTCATGAGCAGCGCAAAGCCGCCCGCGATGACGCCACCGAGAGCCATCGGGTCGGACTTGCCCTCGGCATCGGCCAAGGCCATTGCCTCGCGTCCGTTGCTGATGGCCATGTACTCGAGGGTGAAGATGATGAATGGCGCGATGTAGACGACCAGCGGAATGCAGCAGCAGCCGTGAGCAAAGATGGCCAGCACGCCGCAGATCAGCGCTTTTTGGCCTTGGCCTTCATCGTATTCGTCTGCCATGGGGACTCCCGGTTGTGGGTCTCGGATGCGATACGACGGCCACTGCGGATCATTTCGCGTGCGGGCCACTAATCGGTAGACTTCGCGTGTGAGCGGAAAGAAGGCCGACGAGACATTTGACCCCGAGGCCAGCTCGACCGGCTTGGATGGCTTTGCCACGTTTGGTCCAGACGCTGACCCAGCCGGGGCGACGGACGAGAAGCTCTCGGTCACTCCCGAGACCGAGGGGCGCTACATCGGCGGAGACGAGACCGGCGGCAATGTCATCGGCCAGGGGGGAATTGGGCGCGTGCTGGTTGTCTTTGACGAGCACATCGGCCGGGAGGTCGCCGTCAAAGAGCTGCTCCCCCAGCGCGGCGGCGGCTCGGCGGGC
>Ga0114932_10003218_pt1 | contig 16286 bp, 15 predicted proteins | sample 2SBtaG_2_FD_87286 | JGI IMG/M metagenome (GOLD analysis project Ga0114932, IMG submission 87286) | Deep subsurface microbial communities from Kolumbo volcano to uncover new lineages of life (NeLLi) - 2SBTROV12_ACTIVE470 metaG | ecosystem: Environmental > Aquatic > Marine > Volcanic ... | reverse complement strand
ATCATTTACTGTCAAGTTCTCAAAAGTATGCAGTGCGGGACAAAAACGAATCTCGGATAGTACTACATTGTCATCGCTCAATGTCTTACATAGTGAAAAAGTAGCCCTCTTAAGTTCATCATCTGTCTGTAAAAATTGATTGCAGAAATCAAAATTTGACCAATTTGAAGAAGTAGACACTTTACTACTAATATGTGCACGTTTGCTTTTCAAATCATGTAAGTATTCTCTAAGCTTTGAAGATTCTACAGGCAGTTTAATACCTCTATCTGCGGCACGAGAAGCAATAAATTCTGAGTCAAGGGAACCATCCAAATGTAAATGTAGTTCACTTTTAGGAACACTATAAGCGATATCCATGTCATTTAACCTCACAATTGTATTGTAACTACAGCAATAATCTATCCACCCAATGTTACACCATTCGACTCTAGCAAATCAAATATCTCTGCGCGCTGTGGCACATAAGGGCCAGTACCTACACGTGTTACTGTAATTGCCCCAGTAGCATTTGCTATGGTACCAGATTCAGCAAGACTATATTTGCTTAGATACCCATATATAAATGCTCCGGCAAACGCATCCCCAGCACCTGCGGTATCACGCACTGAAACCTCAAAACCATCTATTATAATTTCGTCTTGAGATGATATTATGACACAACCTGCACTACCACATTTCACAACTACAATCTCAGCTCCCAAATTAAGAATTTCATTAGTCGCCTGTGCTTTGTCACTGCTTCCTGTCCAAGCACATATTTCATCCATAGTGGTCAAGACGACAGTACTAGCCTTGATTGCCTGTTCAATAATGTCCTTATCAATTGTAAAAGCAGCGGGGCCGAGATCAAAAAAAGTCGGTATACCACATTGATAAGCGTAATTGAGAATACTCAAACTACTAGAAGAGCTAAAAAGTGAGTGGTCAGCCAACGCATAACTAGTACAAAACACGGCTTTTACTCCTGACAATATGGTGTCTTGATCAGTTGATAGACCGACCGCTGTCCCCTTACCTAGCGCACCAACAAAAACATGCTGCGCGTTAGTGTCTACTAACTCTATGGACACAGTAGTGCTAGCGCCAGTGACACTCTGTACATACTGAATTGACACATTTTCATCACGCAGTTGTTGTAACACCATTTTTCCTAGCCAATCATCGCCCACTGCACCTATAGCATATGTTTCCAAACCTAAACGAGCGGCAACTATAATAGTATTACTAGTTCCTCCCGCAACAAACATACACTCATTAGCTAGCTGATGTTTACCAGGACGCAATGGTAATTCGCCAATCGGAACCACTAAATCTGCACACAAATCGCCGATAGTTAAGATTTTCATTGACAAATATTTATCATTGTGGATAAAATAAGTAAATTCAACATTTCATTACGGACACGTAGATGCCAAACAAAATATATCTATTCGATGGTGGTTAATAACAGTTAGAATTATAACTGTTAACTGTTTTCTATTGATGCGGACGCGAGTTTCTCTCGATGAATTTTTAAGCTGTATCGCCTATATCCAACCATTACTATCCCTAATACAATTGGCAGAATCAATGCGAGAAAAAGATCGGTAGACCCGGATCCTCTAACCACATCTACTGTTCTACCACTACCGCTTAGAATAGCACCGTCATCTCCCTGTAAATTTACTTCAAGATCTTGAATAGATCTACGCACAATTATTTGAAATGCCGAAAAGTCAGGGGAACGATCACGCATACCTTGAGACAAACCTTCCATTGCCTCAAGAATTTCGTAACCTAGTGCTTTACCTGGATTCTGACGAACCATATAATCTTCAAACTCAATTGGATTCTGCAGCATATCTCTTTCTACTACCTGCATATCATATGCTATGCCTTCGTCATTTATATGAGGTCCAGGCCGTCGTTCTCCAATAAAAGTTACATCAGCATCTTCTGATCTTCTCCACTTAGATGAATCTGAGATTTTAAAGTTTTCTTCTTTTACCCATTTCCAATCAAAATTCACAAAATTCGGAGCCTGCGGTGCTTCCAAGTGAGTAAAATATTGTTCGTTGTATTCGCTTTCAAAAAAAGGATCTAGATATAGTGTGTTATCGGATCTAACATATAACATCTCGTCAGGATTATAAGTCTGCTCTGGCGTGGTCCACTTATCTTCAGGAATAACAGTATATCCTACACCAACTCTATCTGACTGAAATACAACCAGCTTCTTTACACTGTCAGCTACTATTTTTCCCGCATCATTGCGCATTTGTATATCATATTCACCGGGAGGCAAATTCAGTGGCACTCCTCTAAAAACTTTAGTGCTAGAGTACAGAAAATCAGCAGGTCTCATAGGCTGGGACACAAGCACATCATCTTCTGAAGTGACTTTTCCGGATTGAACACGTTCGGTTAGGTCAGTTCGCCAATTACGTGAAGCCTCATAGTATTCCGACACATCTAATCGGTACATTCTCAAAGCTTCTTCCCACTCACCATATTTTCTCTGTGCAGCCCCACCCAAATATACCTCTGCTGCTCCTCGTGTAATACCCTCAGGATACTGAATAACATAATCTGTAGGCTCAACCGTTAATACAAGTTCGCCCTTCAGTTTGATCTCCAAAGTTCCCGGTATATCTTCATTCATACTGTCAAAATCAGCCTTGTATTCATTTGTAACAGCCCAATAATAAATTAGGGTTTTACGCGGGGAAATTATGTTGATTGTATCCGCAAGCAAATATATCGTGTCAACACTTGGAGGATGAAAGACTCCTTGATATAGGGTGCCATTATAAGCATTAACACCGTAAACAAACTCTTCTCGCTTTTCTGTCTTGTCAACCAAACCGGGCAAATCCCTTTTATCATCATCATGATTATCAGCAGCAACTATACGAACATCTGTATCCATACTCATCAATCCAAGCCATGATAATAATATGGCAGCAATGAACTTTCTCATTGACGTACCCCACGGATCTTCAAGCCTATAATACTACTAAAAATAAATGTAATACAAAACACAAATGATAATCCAATCACTCTCAAAAATGCGGTCATATTACCGCGTAACATTTCATTCACACCATAATTGAGATATGAAAATGGAGACAGCCAAGTTAACACAACCTGAATCCAACCAAGCAACTGCTGTAACAAAAGTACTGGATTGTAGTAATCTGACTCCGGAGCTATATTTGACAACCAAGCTTGCGACGCCTGAATGAGCAAAGTGCTTGCAATCAAAGTTATAAACACAAGCGTAGCAGACCGTACACTCTTTGACATTGTTGATACAAATACTCCCACCGATATCAGATACGCGCCTGTGAACAGGGATAGAAGCATCATCATATAAAAGTTTGCTGGAATTTGTACTCCAGCTATATTAGATAGTATAAAAAAACATATTAGATATAGGATAATAAGCAAACAATATACAGTAAGTTGTGCTGAGTATTTACCAAGAACATAAGATACATTGTCAACAGGCCCGTAGAATAACAACTCCATTGCTCCACTCTCTCTTTCACGAGCAATAGCAACCACTGCCGAAAATGCCAAATACACACTAGTAAGTATGATGACCCACCTAAAAGGAAAAGAAAACAAATCTGGCATCGGGTACAAACCATTGGACTCTATGTAGTTAAGGTAATTTCTTATAATCACTATACCTATTGCTATGGATATAGTAGTGACTATATAAAGAACAGGCCCAAAAATAGCTATCCGAAAATCGCGCCTGTGTATTGTTAAAGCTGTCTGTATTTGCTTATACATCGTACTAGTATCGCTCATTGCGCTTCACCTTTTGACAACCCTATCACATTGTCATCTGTGAAAGTCATAAAGGTTTCCTCTAGGCTTGCCTTTCTAGTCTCCATACCAATTATTGTAGCCCCAGACGCAGTAATTGCAGAAGACAACTCTGCACGATGATCTGAGGTTGCATCTAAACGAATTTCAATATGCTGACCATCTATATTATGATCAACAATATGTGGAATATCTGAGAGCACCCCAGAAAGAGTCTCTGGGACATTAGATACTTCAACATTCACTCGTACAGATTGATCGACAGAATAGCGCAGACCATCTAAATTATCCTCCACTAACAACTTACCTTTATGCATAATAGCAATACGATCGGCAGTTCGCTCAATTTCTGACAAAATGTGTGAGGAAATAAAAATAGTAGTGCCTGACTTCTTCTGCTCCTCAATTAACCCGCGTATCTGTCGTATACCATGTGGATCTAGCCCAGACACAGGTTCATCCAACATTAACAAATCAGGTTTGTGTAAAAGTGCTCTTACAAAACTAAGTTTTTGACGCATACCTCGCGAATATTCGCTTGGTCGTATATTTGCGTATTGTCGAAGTCCAACATTCTCCATGAGTTCATTAATTCTATTTTCTTTAGACTCAATCATGAAAATATCTGCATGGAATGAAAGAAACTCCCAGGCAGTCATCTCGTCAAAGAAGTATGGATTCTCACCAACTACACCTATTGCATTTTTTATAGCAAAATAATCATTTTCAAGCGAGGTACCAAAAAGCGACAATTGGCCTGATGTTGGTTTTACTAAACCTAGTAGCATAGCCATAGTAGTGCTTTTGCCAGCACCATTCGGTCCTAAGAAACCATACACCTCACCCGCTTGGACATTCAAAGTAACCGACTTTACTGCCTCAACTTCAGGATATGTTTTCGTAAGATCGCGAGTACTAATCATAAGCGTAAATTATACTAGGACCTGACCAATAATCAATCTTGACATTCCACAACATTATTCCTAGCCCATATCAATCTTGACATAGCTTCATCCTCTAGATCATCAGTAAATTTTGGGACGCCAAATTGCTCCAAAGCAAAGCTAGCACTAACTGAAGCGCGTAGTGCCGCCTCAAGCAAATCAATACCGTCAGCAACGCCAACCAACATGCCTCCACAATAGGCATTACCTGCTCCGGTGACATCAACTATCTTTTTTGCAACAGCGGGAATCTGCCAAGCACCACCATCACTAGTAGCCAAATATGAACCTCGTGCACCCATACGAATAGCAACAATTTCTGCTCCCCAGCCTATAAATACTGATGCCATTTCAGATGCGTCATCTAAACCTGTTAGTTCTTGCGCTTGATCAATGTCTGGAGAAAAAACACTGGTCCGCTTGAGTATCTCTTTATACTCATCGACTTCGCATTTCATATGGTCAGGTGATGGCTCCCATAGCAAACAGGTTGAAGGATTAGTTTTACGCAATTTAGAAATCAGGTCACTCAATTCACTTAAATCACGTCCCCAAATGAGATGAAACCCTTTTGCATCACGATAATCGATAGGCATCTCATCATAAGTGGGAGATTCATCAAGAAACTCATTAATGTCTGTACGCATAATCTCAGTTCGAGTTCCATCCTGCTCGAACAACTGCCAAGCTCTAGCGGTTTGATATTTGTCTCTTTTCACAATAGCCCTCAAATCTACACCACCTAGTGCAGTAAGGCTATCTTTATATACAGATTGAGAAATATCTTTACCTACTGAAGCCACAAAACCCAAACACTTGGACCAGACACGCATACCAATCAATGCATGCGTACCAGAACCACCAAGCACACTCATATGTGTTGATCCATCCCAAAGGACGATATCATCAATAATAATATTAGAGAAGGTTACATATTTTGGTATCATAGTTAATTAACTAACCTCAGGTATCTGTTCATTACCAATTCTCATAGCGTTGTTGACAATATAACATCCAACAATACCTACACCAAGACATAAAGACCATAAGATTCTGGTGCTTCCAGAACTCATTAGTAACCCTGCTAAGAAAAGTCCTATAGAAGGACCCAGACCATGCAAACTTGATACGTAAAGCGCCTGGCCTGAAGCTCGCCAAGTCTTGGGCAAAATAGTATCTATATATATAACTCCAACACAAAGCAGCGAACCGATTGCTACCCCATGTAATGCTTGTATCGGTAAGGCTATGTTAGGGTCAGTTATTAGCATATTACACAACCAGCGTATGGGCAATGCAATAACACCAACAACCATTGTTAGTCGCAAACCCCACTTACGTATAAATGTCTCTGCGTAGCTCATTATCGGTATTTCAGGTAAAGCTGAAAAAGCTACAGTTGCGCCTATCATCCAGGCTGAAGCATTCAACTCATTCATATAAACCACTAAATATTGATTAGTAATGCCCAATGTAAGTCCGATACAAATTATCCCCAACAAAAATAGTCGTAATTCACGGTTATCTGCAATCAAACGTAAGCCATCTTTCCACTGGACTTCAGTAGATATGTGACGATCAGGTAATTTAAAAGAAATTCCACCTAATACAAACATAGTTCCAGCATAGATATAAATTGTTAATGTCAGATTATCTTCAAACAATAATCCTCCTGCAAAAATAGTAGCAACCACAAATCCTATAGAGCCCCACAAACGAAATTTGCCATATTCATCTTGCTTGCCTCGCTGCTCCAAATGAGCTAACGCCAAAGCTGCTACATTTGGGTGGATAGGAGCACGCAGCATAGACATTAACACAACAACCCAAACCAAATATTCGAATCTATCAGTAACTGTAAAAGCAAGTACAAGTACAGATGTGGACCAGCAACCAATAGTAACTAAAAGCCGTGTCACATTTAACTTATCACTGATAATACCCCATACAGGTTGTATTATAAAACCTGCAAACGGAGTGAGTGCTAGCAGGGTTCCTACTTGAGCGCTAGTAAGATCCTTCCTCATAAAATACATAGCTATATAAGGCATGAATACACCAACACCCACAAACTCTACTGCATAAAACAACTTAAACCAAAATCGAACCATAATTTATTGGACTAGTATAAATTTCGTATAAAAAGACAACTATTTATGAATTAACTTCCAATTATTTGTAAGTGAACTTTCCTCTTACGAGGACCATCAAACTCCCAAAACAATATGCCTTGCGAAGATCCTAACGCGAGTTTACCTGAGCTTATAGGAATACTAATGCTATTACCTATAATACTAGCCTTAATATGGCCAGCAGCATCAGATGGAGTATCAAAGATATGTTTGAAATTAACTCGTGTAGGTACGATACGATCAATTTCTTCTATAAGATCTGTCAAAGTTGGTGGATCCATTTGTGAATTTAAAGTAACACCACCGGTTGTATGAGGACAATAAACAACACATACACCCTCATCAATACCGGAAGAGGCAACAGACGCTTGAATATCTTCAGTCAAATTGACTAAATCTTGGCGTTGTTGCGTATCTATATTAATCGTTATCATCTAACCTCCCTATTATTAATCATGCAAAATAAATAATCATGCAACATAAATGTTGCATGATTACTACAAGCTAAGAGTCTAACAAACTGATTTTTAATACTAGTCAATCACTAGTCAATCAAATAATGCTTTCTCCAATCCGATGATTGAGCAGCTGCTATAAGCACAGTAAGTGACTTTGACAATGCTACCAAATCGTCAATATGTGCTCTTGGTGTTTTTAAAAAATGCGAATAAGCACCGGGAAATCCCATAAGAACAACATTCTGAGTAGCCATCATTGCAGACACGCAGTCACTTCGGCTAACATACGATTCGTTTTCCCGTATCGAAATACCCTTCTCATTTAGCAATCCAGACACTTCGCGCATCGCTGACAAGACATGTGGAGGAGTAACACCACCTCGAGCACCACTCGCAAATCCTGCAAACAATGCTCCGTCACCACATCCGGGAACCTCTACAACATCACCATTATCATCAATTGTTGGTTTTCTCTCATGCAGATCAGTCACTGACATAATTGCGGGTAATTGGTTAGGATCAGTACGAGATATCAAACGCTGACTTCCACGCGCAAAGGCAGTATTACCCACACCAACCACTCCTTCTTCTTCATCTGTCAAAACTATCAAAGCATCAACATCGAATGCTGAAAGTACAATTGCTGACATCACAAGAGCTGCACAACCAAACGCATCATCTACTGAACCATACAACATACCTGTGCCCTTATCCCACTCCGCTGCAGTTTGAAACACTACTCTAGTCGCAGGCGGCAAATCAGTTGTATCAGTCTTAAACACACTATTGTTACTATCTTCTCCAGTAACAATCATACCTTTTGCAGCAGAAACTAGATTCTGCGATTGCTCATCATAAAGTAGCGCAAGACCATCGCGTTCACCAGGAGTAATTCTTGGTTCATGAAATGCAGTCAGAGGATAAACACCATTTTCGATAGGACCAGTTAAATAACTGATGTTGTCCAAATGCGCAAATGCCCAGATCGGTTTTCTGCTCTGTTCACCCAATGTAATACAAACATTGCCAGTCTTCCTGTAATTCAAATCTAGGTTAACGTTATCGCCTAGAGCGCCTTCAGACTTACTTTCTTCCAATATATTTCTAACTACCTCACCTCGAGTATATCTAGCACTTAGAGTAGGAGCATATGTATCTGCTAATCTCTTAAATGCTGTGAAAGAAGCTTCCGGTGTTATTAAGGACTCCATGTGCGTATACAATTGTGTGTAAGACTTAAGAGCTTCACCAATCATTTAGTTACTCCCTAATTGTGTTTCATAATTCCAGTGCAACACCATTGTCACACCTACCATATACAGATAACCAGAATATATCTTTGACAACCTGCTGATCCAACCTTAGATTATGCTGACCCCGACATATCATTTCGGGACAGTATAGTACTTGTTTTAATTGTGTTTGCATCATCATCATCGTATACACCTTCAAAACCTCGGAAAAACTTTTCGCCAATTTCATCCGCAAAATATGCAGCAAACAACTCTGTCGCTACTGGATAAATCAGTGGTGAGAAAATCTCAGGCACATTTCCTACTACTGGAAGCACCATATCAACATTGGGTCCAACCACATCATCCCCTTCAGGTACTATACCAACAGAATAACGTCCTACCCTATTCATAGGCTCCAGAATTTCAGCTACCCTATTATGGCCTCTACCAGCAGGAGAAATAACAAAAGTCGGAGTATCTGTATCAGCATTAGCAAAATACTGAAGATGAGCCCATTCTTCTGTATCTTGTCCCATAGCGTGACTTCCAGCCGCCTCTAACAATTTTGCAGCTCCAAACAAGGCAGTTGAGTAGTTAGGACCATCACCTACAAAGACAAAATTCTTCTGGTCTTTAGTAGCTTTTACTACTTCCAAAACTTTGTCCCGACAACCCTCGATGGTAGCTTCAACCGCATCTCCTATCGAAGCAAGCTGTTGACGTAAAGCACCAGCCTGGTCTTGAGTCATCTTTTCCCGAACCTCCGCAAGCCGAATGGCTATCAAGAATAACGCTATCATCGATACACGATAAGATATCACTCCCGGTGCATGATCATATTCAGGTACTGAGCAGTCTAGAACAAGGTCTGAAATAGATGCAAGAGGTGATTCTGTGTTAGCAGTCAAAGCTAGTGTAGTAGCTCCAGCCTCTTTTCCCACTCCAAGAGCTTCACGAGTTCTAGCTACACCACCAGAAGCAGAAATACACATAAGTAAGGGGTTTCCCGGAAAAGCACTTTTGTTGGCAGCTAAATTGTACCGAGCGGCTGTCATAGCGTTCAAAGGCTCAGTTGATATACCAGCCAACTGCTCAAAAGCCAGTTCAGTTGCTACAGCAGCCATATGAGAATCGCCACATCCAGTGGTGACTATGTGCTTGACCGATAAACATAGCTCATGGTCCAACAATCTTCTGATACGCTGATCAATGATAGGTGTTTGCTCTCTAATTATTTCTGGCAAACGCTCCACTTGTGCAATCATAGTGTTCTCTGACATTATTTAACTCCTTTTCATATTAATTGTTATTTTATATTTTCTTCGTTCATAGACATAAATTCAAATGTTTCATCCAATGATGGTAAATGTCCTTTAGGACCAAGTCCTGTGACTGATATCGCACCAGCTGCACATGCAAACTCGACTCTCTTTTCTAGAGAATAGTCTGCAATAGTGCTAGTCAAGAAAGCTGCGTTAAAAGTATCTCCTGCACCAGTACTGTCTACCACTGAAACATTATACCCATTGTGACGAACAGCGTCATCGGCAGTGACTGCATAGGCACCGTCACGCCCATGAGTAACAACTATAGTATGAGGACCATATTCTAATAAATTCTTCATTTCTCCAAAATCAACACTGTCGAATCCTGTTGCAGCTCTATAACCATCAAAATTAAAACTTGCTATAGCAGTATGTGGAAGTACTTGTTCGAGAAAATCAGATCCCTCGCATGCAGTATCTTCAACATCGATCATTACCTGAATGCTTTTTGATTGTGCGATTGTTGCCAATTCGATAAATGATTCTCTAGGTTCTGGCCAAATATACATATAGTTCACATTGCTAAGCGCAACCTCTACCAGCTCAGGTTGATAGCCTGTTTTTTCATTAGGCATCACTATAATTGCCTTTTCTCCAGTTGGGTCTAACAAAATAATAGTAGCAATAGTTGCTCCTGGTACAGTCTCAACACACTGCGTATCAACGTCATATTTTTCCATATCAGCCTTCACAATCTCTCCGTATTCATCCGTGCCAATATGTGACAACGTTCTGACAGAAAGCCCTAGTGTACTAGCAGCACAGGCAAAGTTAGGCTGCGGTCCCCCTGGAAGATTTCCAATCAATTCACTCGCAACTTTTTCGTCATGGCCTGGAAATCGGTCTACCTTAAGCACTATGTCAATACATAATCCGCCTACTGAAACCACATCTACTGATGATACAGAGCCACTTGCAAATTTAGTCATTGCTTAGAAATCCTTGGTACAAACTGTCTGTGTAATTCCAAAGCTCGCTCAGATAAATCTACCGAAACTGTTGGAGGACCTAAGTTCTCCATTGTAATTGAAGCACTAATAGCAGCGCTAGCACCTGCATCAGATATGTCATGGTCTGGACACCAGCCTGCTAAGAAACCACCACAAAATGCGTTACCAGCACCGACAGTATTAATTATACGGTTTGCGTAAGAGGGTATCCTCCACACCTCATGATGGTCCGACTCATATAACATAGCACCTTGCTTGCCCATGCGTAGTACCACAACTTGAGGTCCTCGTTCAGCAAACCATCTTCCAGCATCAATAGGATCTTGCACATCCGCTAATATTTCGCATGCCAGTAGGTCTGGTGAGAATATATTCACCATTCGCAAACACCGTATGATAGCCGCAATTCGCTTAGTGTCAGTATTGTGATCGACAACAGGCTCATAACTTATTGTAGTCCCTTTCTTAGAGTATAGACTCATTATGTCATACTCAGTTTCTGAACCTCTCCCCAAGATATGCAATCCGGTGAGATTACTGATATCTGGTATATCATGTTGCTCAACTACTAACTGTGAGTACCAATCCTCAGCTGACACCCGGGGGATTTGCGTCCGCTCATCATTGCTATCAAGCAATTGCCATGCACGTGGTGTAGGTAAAGAAGTCAACTCAATATATTCTGTACGTAATCCTTTTTCAGATATAGATGTAACATTAAAATCACGTCCAACTCTAGCCACCATACAAACGTTTTCTGACCAAATTCGAGACCCTAGTGCTGCGTATAACCCACCTCCGCCAAGCACGCCCATCGATGTAGTTCCATCTTCATACACAAGGTCATCGATAATAATACCTCCCAGAGCAAGGTAGCTTTCACTCAATTGACTAATGGACGTTGATAACCAGCAGCTATTCTTTCAGATGCCAGATATAAACTGTACATTTGCACGGGAGGAAGAGTAAGCAATGGTGACATTGGTTCATCAACAGACGGTACATGGACACTGTTATCTGCTATTGCGGTTATTGATTGTTCTCCTTCATCAACAACAGCCATGACGTAGGCACCCAGTTCCTTTAAGTCACTACTAGCTTCTACCACGCGTGGGTATCCTTGTCCTGATGGGGCAACAAGCAAAACCGGATCACCTTTTTGTATGGTACGACCACGTAAAGCATGATGATATTCCTCTGCCGGCATTGGGTGTCCAGTGAATTGAGGACCTTCTGCTAAAAGAGCAGAAGCAACATGAGCAACACCATAGTTGGGTCCACTGCCTATAATTGTATGTATCCTATGCAGTGCACCATGCTTAGCTGCATCTGCCAAAACCTCATCTACAGACGACAACAACCCAAGTATTTGATTGGGAATATTTCTCAACTGTGCAACTAGATCATCATATGTATCCTTAGCTAAGAAAGAGGATTCCCTACCCATAATAAGGGCTAAATTGATTAGTAAACCAATTGTGACTGTCGTAGTCTGTGCTGGCATTCCCAATTTTTTAGCACTCGGATTGATACTTGCATGTGGTTTTTCCAGAAACGGGTTTCCTTCATAATCCGTGTCGCTAATCCCCACAACATATGACTCGGTCTGCAATGCGCGATCCAGCGCATCCCAGGTAGTAGTAGGTCTACCGCTTGAACTTATGACAAATACTGCGCTATTCTCATCCGCTATCAAACTACCATACATGGCATACTCATACGCCTGTATAGGTATGGCAGTAATTCCAGCATAATGTTCAAATGCATAACAGACGGCCATGCCGGCAAACCATGAATCGCCCGATCCCAGTATTAGGATATGTTTAACGCCTCTTTTCTGCAAATCTAACGCAATATTTTCAAGTACATTTTGCTGTTTTTCAAACTCTCTACCCATAACCGAGGACGTTGTGCAAATCTCGCGCCACGAGTCCGCAATAGGCATCCACACGTCACCCTCTTTCTCAGAAGCTTCTCTTATGAGTTTAGGCATGTCAAGTATTTCAGACATAATACTCCTTTTATACTTAGTTTATTTTCTAAGATGTTCGACAAATGTATCTCGAAGACCATTCACGTCCACATCAACTACGACCCGTATAGTATTTGGCATCACAACTTGCAAATCGCCTTCTTCAAGATCAGCCAAATCCGGGGGACGTTGGTCAACAACAGTTTGACCACGAGTATATTTGCCAGACAATTCCACCGCAACAGGTAATTTCTTCGCTGTTATTGCGTTAGCGTTTAATATACACGCAACTGCTCCTGCATCACCAATACTAGTTTTAGGTCTGCCAAATCTATCTAACATTGACATGAGTAAATTTCCTGCCAGAGCAACACTGTTGTTGCTGCTATTAGAGAACGATTCTATCTCAGAACGAACAAATGCTACCTTTATAAACACATCCCAAATATACAGCAATATAGGTATACCAGAACCAAATACTATATCAGCTGCTTCAGGATCCTGACGGATGTTAAACTCTGCCGTAGGAGTAACATTACCGGGTCCTATTGCACCACCCATAACAACAATTTCATCTATCTTCGACACCACTTCAGGATATGCGCGTATTAATGTAGCAATATTGGTAAGTGGACCAAGGGCAACAATTGTAATCGGCTCTGAAACATCTGTTAGTTCTCTTCTTAAGAACTCTACAGCATGCACACTTAATGGCTCCGATGCACTCTGTGCAATCTCAATCCCGCCCAATCCATTCTTGCCATGAATTTCTGCAGCATTTACCATAGTCTCCAGCAAAGGAACATCCATACCTCTGGCAACTGGTACATGAGATGCACCAGCAACTTCTAATACGTCCAGAGTGTTTCTGACCACAAGATCAACCGGAACATTTCCAGACACACATGTAACACCTCTAATGTCCAAGTCTGGAGACCTTGCAGCCAAAAGCAATGCCAGGGCATCATCTACTCCAGTGTCAACATCTAGATAAATCTTTTTGGGAACCATGATTGTCTAACCTATTTCACAATATTATCTACAAAAGCATTCCGGAAACTTTCCACATCTAAATCCATAACTACTTCTGTCATTCCACTTATGGATTTTTGTATTTTAGGTTGCAGCCTACTTAGTTTCCGTTTTCGTTGGTCAAATACAGTCTGTCCTCGTGTGTGTTCCCCGATAAGTTCCACAGATATTGGCATAACAGCTGTAGTTATCGCTTCTGGAATCAACAAACATGCTACCGCACCAGCATCTCCGATGCCCGCAGTATCTTCTTTCTTAGTAGTCAAATAAGACAACAGCAATTTACCCGCAATAGACTTGCAATTGTTGTCACTGGCAATCATTTCATCAACTTCTTGCTTGTCAAAACGCACTTTAGTAAAAACATCCCATACGTACAGCAAAGTAGGTACGTCCATATTGAACACCACATCAGCTGCTTCAGGATCCTGACGAATATTAAATTCAGCAGTAGCAGTTGTATTACCAGATCCTATTGCACCACCCATGATAACTAGCTGCTCAATACTCGAAACAATATTCGGGTAAATACGAAACAAAGTAGCTATGTTAGTCAGCGGTCCAAGCGCCACAATAGTCACCTTCTCCGAAGTGTTATCGATTTCCCCAGCCAGAAATTCCACTGCATGCTTATCAATAACTGTAGAGCGGCTAGCAGGCAAATCTATACCTCCCAACCCATTTTCTCCATGTATTTCAGTAGCATTAAACATTTTTTCCACTAGCGGAAACTCCATACCCCTAGCGACTGGAATATGAGACGCATCGGCAACATTTAATATGTCCAGAGTGTTTCTCACAACTCTATCTATGGGTACATTACCAGCTACGCAGGTCACACCTTTTACATTAAGCTGAGGTGACCTAGCAGCTAGGAGTAATGCTAACGCATCATCTACTCCTGTATCAACATCAAGGAAGATATTACGGCCAGACACTATATATTACGCAAGACTCAAATGAGCCCTAGTACATCCTTAGTGTATCAATTAGCAGCTTGAAGAAACGGTCGCTATCAATTTTGACAGCAACTTCCACGTTAGCTTCTTTTGACTTGACCGACCCAGGTCTATCGTCGCAAACAGTCATGCCATAGGTATGAGTACCAGCCGTCTCTACAGCGACATGCATTGGTTCAAATTCTATGAGGGTGGGATCTATAATAGCAGCAACAGCACAAGGATCATGCATCGCAGCACCGTCATGACTATGCCGTGTGCTAGTTGCTAAATAGAAGGTAAGTAGGTCAGCTACCACACTTGTTGTAGGGTTATTAATTGCTCGAATCTCATCAATATGTTCTTGTTTGGCCAAAACCTGACGAGTTAAATTAAGACCAGACATCAACATAGGAATTTGCGACTGATACACTATATCAGCTGCTTCAGCATCAACATATATGTTGAATTCAGCGGTAGGTGTAATATTCCCATTAGTGCTGCTTCCTCCCATAATACTCATAAGCTTGACTCGATCACGAAGTCTTGGTTCCTTTCTTAAAGCCAATGCTATATTCGTTAATGGGCCCATAGGCAAAAGCACTACGTCAGATGTGCTCATGACAGTATCGATAATAAAGTCGACCGCATGACCTTCTTTGAGCTTGGTAGTAGGCTCTGGAATTTCAGCACCATCCATACCCGATTTGCCATGCACCTGAGGTGCATAAACAGCTTCACGAAGTAACGGTCCTTCAGCACCACGCACCACAGGTATATGAGTCAAGTTACCAACCTCCACCAACTTTAGAGCGTTAGTAGTTACGTTATCAATAGATTCATTGCCTGATACCGTAGTAATCCCCAGTACGTCCAAATGTTTAGCAGCCAAAAGAATGGCTAACGCATCATCATGACCAGGATCACAATCAATAATTACAGATGTCATGAAGATCCTCCTTGATTGTTAAGAGCGATTTTTGTAAGTCCCTCAGCCAGTTCATTGATATCGAATTCATCATCAGCATTGGCTTGCCAGAAAGTTTCAAACATATCTTTTGGCATAGCATCAACACCACGAAGCGCGCCGGCAAGAGACCCAGCAATTGCTGCTATCGTATCAGTGTCATTGCCGATATTAGTACCTCCTACTATCGACTCCAACGGGTCTCCCTCTGCAAACACAAAAAGACCAATAGCAGCTGGTACCGACTGACAAGCATCTACAGAATTACCTATACTATCTTCAATCAATTTGATTGCTTCAGGTAGAGATTCAGCCTTAAGTGCTAAATTAACAGCGAGCTCACTCCTGACTAGAATACTCGGGCCTGGCACGATGCGTCCATGTTTCTTTGCAAGATCTTCACCCCGGCGTGCACCATATAGACAAGCCTTTACCACAGAAAAAACGTCTGCGCCTTCTTCAAGCGCATGGGCCACACCCGCAGCTATTGCACATGCAGACGAAATAGCGATCT
>Ga0114932_10003216_pt1 | contig 16287 bp, 13 predicted proteins | sample 2SBtaG_2_FD_87286 | JGI IMG/M metagenome (GOLD analysis project Ga0114932, IMG submission 87286) | Deep subsurface microbial communities from Kolumbo volcano to uncover new lineages of life (NeLLi) - 2SBTROV12_ACTIVE470 metaG | ecosystem: Environmental > Aquatic > Marine > Volcanic ... | reverse complement strand
TCGCCCCAGGCCAGCACGCGGCCATCGTCCATAAAGGCCAGGGAGGTGTCTTCAGCGGCTCGAACCGCCAAGGCACCTGTCAGCGAGGAGGCGCAGCCGCCGTCGTCTGCGGGGGCACACACGGCCCTGGGCTCGGTCACGTCGGCGCAGGTGGTGGTCCCCGGGTCACAGCCGTCGCCGATCTGACCGTGAATGGCCTCGCCCCAAGCCCACACACTGCCGTCATCGAGCACCGCGAGGCTGTGGTCTTCGCCGGCCACGAAGTCGGTGACTCCGGTCAGGTAGCGGGTGCAGATCTGAAAATCGATCTCGGCGCAAACGGGTTCGGGCAGGGACAGGTCCAAGCAGGTGCCGCTTAGGCAGGCGGTGCCCAGGGCGCCGTCTCGGTTGTCTCCCCAGGCCCACAAGCGGTCGCCGCCGAGGGCCAGCATATGATTTTGACCCATCTCGATGCGCGTGATGTCGGTCAGGAACTGGGTGCAGGTCTCGCTGCTGCTGTCGATGAAGGTGCAGACCGGTTGTGCATAGGCACGCACGTCGCATGAGCCCGCGACTCGGCAGCCGTCACCGAGCGCGCCATCGTCTCCGTCTCCCCACATCCACACACTTCCGTCTGCCAGCAGTGCGGCCGCGGTCACGTTGTCGTCGTGCCCGGCCTCGACCGAGATGGCATCGGTCAGAAACGCGTTGCAGACGCCGCCGGTAGCGTCCCAGTCGGCGCACACTTGGACCGGGGTGCCAGTGCTGGTGAGCGTGCCGTTGCCCAGCTGTCCAACGTCGCCCAGTCCGGTGGTCCAGACCGTGCCGTCCCGTTTGAGGATGACCGCGAAGGACATGCCTCCGTCGACATCGAGAACGTCGTCGAAGCCGGGCACCTTGATGGGCACGTATTGGGGCGTGCAATCAATGGCGGGGCTGCAGCCGTCGCCAAGCTGGCCAGAGTCGTTCATGCCCCATGCCCACAGCTGGCCAGTGGCGTCGATGGCGAAGCTCGACGCATGGCCGCCGTTGACCTTGACCACGTCGGTGAGCGGCTCGTCACAGGCAGCAAGGGAGTCGGTGTCGGGGGGATCGCTGCACACCGGCAGGGGCGCGTTGCTCTCGCGATTGAAGCCCCGACCCAGCTCGCCGTGGTCGGACGAACCCCAGGACCACACGGTGCGGTTGGGCTGGACCCACAGAAAGTGCTCGTCGCCGGCGTCGATTGCGTGGACCTGCACCTCGATCACGGACGCCTCGCTGTCGTCGGTGCCGTCTGAGGCCGAGACGGCCACGCTGTAGCTGCCGGCAAGCTGCGGGGTCCACCACAAGGTGTCGTCATCGGTGCTGGTGTCATCGATGTCGTCGGACGACCACGCATAGGTCAGGGCTTCGCCTTCGATGTCTGTAGCGGCCACAGCGATGGAGACCGGTGTACCGGCAATCGCCACGACCGGGCTGTCAGCGACCAACACCGGCACGTCGTTCACCGGCTCGATCGTGATGCTGACAGTAGCTGGACCAGCGGGAAGTTCGTCGCTGCCGTCGCCGGCGGTGAACTCGATGAGGTCGGTGCCAAAGTAGTCGGCGTCGGGGGTGTACACAGCGACCCCGCCGGGCGAGATGGGGCCGAGTGTGCCGTGGGTCGGCTGTCCGGTGATCACGTAGTCGAGCACGTCACCGTCAGCATCGGAGCCGTCGAGGGTGATGTCGACAGCCACATCCTCGTCGGTGACGACGACCGAGTCGGCGACCACCGGTGGGGTGTTGGGGTTGCAGGCGGCGAGCAGCATCAGCAGCGGGAACGAGCGCATCAAATCTCCACAGATGCTGTGGACTATCGCGCCTTCGGTCTCGGTCGGCCAGAGCCGTCTGCAGTTTCTCGATCATTTTCTGGAACCATCGCGCCTCAATGTTGACAATAATTACTGTCATGTTTACAGTAATGGTATGAACGATGTCCTACGACCCTTCCAAACCCGCGAATTCCTGCTCGCCGAGCTCGAAGCTGCCGCCGCCGACCTGCTGGGTCGAGCCGGTCCCAGCAGCGTCGACGGCCGAGTTGCCGCGGTTCCGGACGGGCGAACCCTGCGCTACTACCAATCGAGCGGCATCATGGACCGTCCGGTCCGCTACGACGGCCGCAGTGCTGTGTATGGCTACAAGTCGCTGCTGCAGGCGGTGTGCACAAAGCTGCTTCAATCGAGTGGCTATTCGCTGGCCCAAGTCCAGCGTGCTCTGTCCGGCGCGACTGCAGCCCGTCTCGAAGAGGCGCTCATCGACGCACTTGGCGAGCAGCCGTCTCAGCCAGAGCCAGAGCCAGAGCCTGCGCCCCCAGAATCTGAAATCGTCCGGCTCCTGTCGGTCGAAGTGGCACCCGGTGTGGTCGTCACCATCGACCCGCGAGTCCACGCAGACCCCGAAGTCGTCATCCGACGCATCCAACTCACACTGAACCAGCGAGACGCACAATGACCGCCATGCCACAGGCCGCACCAATTGGCCCAACTCTGACGCTCGACGAACCACGCGACCCGCGTGGACTCGGTGGGCTCATCGCCCAAGCCGCTGCGGGCGAGGTCGCACTACCGCTCAAGAGCGTGACTGTGCGCGCCTCCATCGCCGGTGATTGTTGCCGCACGATTGTCGAGCAGCGCTTCCACAACACCCTCGATCAGCCGATGGAGGCCATCCACATCTTCCCATTGCCGGATGATGGAGCCGTCACAGCGGTTGAGCTGCGCTGCGGCGAGATCATCGTCAAGGCCGAGTGCAAAGAGAAGCAGGAGGCCGAGGCCGAGTTCGCCGAAGCTCGGGCAGCGGGCCATCGAGCCGCACTGCTGACGGCAGACCGCGATGACGTGCACACCTTGCGCGTCACCAACCTGCCTCCCGGCGAGGAAGTCAGCGTACGCATCGTCGTCGTCGAGCGCCTCGACAGTGTCGACGGCACCTTCCGCTGGCGCTTCCCGACAACGATTCCGCCGCGCTACCTGCCGGGCGAGGCCATCAGCCACACAGGTCGGGGAGTGCTGCCGGACACGACAGCCGCCCCCGACGCATCGCGTCTGCAGCCACCGCTGCTGCTCGAGGGGGGCACAGCCTTGGACATTGAGGTGGCCATCGACGGCTCGCTGACGTCCCTGGAGTCTTCGCTGCACGCAGTTCGCATCGCAATGGGCGACGGCATCCGCATTGCGCCCAGCGGCAACACGACATGCAACAAGGACTTCGTGCTCGCCTTCTCGACGGCCGCCGACAACTCAACGGGGGTGCGGGCCTATACCGATGGTTCGCACACGGTCGTGGTCGTCGAGCCGCCGTCGGTGGACATGCCCACCGCGCTTCCTCGCGATGCGGTGTTCATCGTCGACATCAGCGGCTCGATGGGGGGCACCAAGATGGACGCCGCCAAGAGCGCGCTGCACTCGGCCTTGCATGGCCTGCTGCCGGGGGACCGCTTCCAGCTGATTGCCTTCGATGACCGCGTCGAGCGCTTCGCCAAGGGCTTCACCGCCTATGACGACCGCTCGTTGGCCAAGGCTGACCGGTGGATTGGCAACCTCACCGCTCGTGGCGGAACCGAGATGCTGCCGGCCATTCAGGCGGGCCTCGAGGGCGAGACTGAGCAGGGTCGACTGCGCACCGTGCTGTTCATCACGGATGGACAGTCCTGGAACGAGGCCCAGCTTGTCGCCGCTGTGGCCAATCGCCGGGGCCAAGCGCGCTTCTTCACCCTGGGCATCGACACCGCGGTCAACAGCTCGCTGCTCAAGAAGCTGGCCAGCGTGGGCGGCGGCACCTGTGAGCTTGCGTCTCCGCGCGATGACATCGAAGGGGTGGTGGCCAACCTCGAGGCGCGCTTCGGCAGTCCCGTGGTCGAAGGGCTGGGCGTCGAGGGCTTCAGCACGGGTCGACTGCGCAAGGCCGTCCTGTTCAGCGGAAGGCCAGCCAGCCTGATCATCGAGGGAGCCCCCGATGTGGTCACCGTGACGGGCAACGCAGCCAGCGGAGACTTCCGCGTCGAGGCTAAGCCGACAAAGGTCGATTTTCCGATTGGTGCGCTGTGGGCGCGAGCTCGCGTCGCCGGACTGCAAGAGCGGCTGATGCTCAAGCCCTTCGAGGAGGAGGCCCTGCGGCCCGAGATTCTCAAGGTGGCGCTGGCCCACGGCATCGCCTCGCGATTCACAGCCTTCATCGCAGTGGAGCGCACAGTCGCGGTCGATGGTGACCTGGCCGAAGTCGTGCAGCCGAACGAGCTGCCCGAGGAGTGGGACGAGTCGTTCCGCAATGAGCCGACTGGCGGCATGCCGATGATGCGCAGCATGGCAGCACCTGCGCCGCCTCCCCCTGCAGCTCCCTACCCACAGAGTCCGTCGCCGGTAGCAAAATCGGCGATGCGCAGTGGCTCCAGGAAGAAGAAGCGCAAGGCTGGCCGGCCGCGCAAGGTGGCCGAGGAGTCCGCCGCAGAGCTTCGCCCGGTCATGGACAGCGCGGTGTTCGTGGCAGAGGCTGAGAGCGAGCCGATGGCCAACTCTGGGCCTGGCATCGTGCGGGCACTGGCATCGGGCATCGCCGGAGCCATTGGCGGCCTGATGGGCGGCTCGGCGGACGGGTTCAGCGACCTCGACGACGAAGAGGGCGAAGAGGACGATTCCGTGATGTTCTTCGGGCGAGACAAGCCCGCGGATTCCCGTACTGGGGACCTCGCACACGACCTGGCCAGAGCCCAGGGTGCAGACGGCAGCTTTGGTTCGGACATCACCAAGACTGTGGCGGCGCTCATCGCTCTGGTCCTTCTCGGACACACCCGACGTCGCGGCACCCGTCGCCGCACGGTGCTCAAGGCCGCGTCGTGGCTGGCTGCTCACAAGGGCGACGCGGCGGTGGACGAGGCCCTTGGCCTGCTGGCCCGAGCCGAGAAGGGAGAGTCTGTCACGCACGGCAATTCCGCCGAGGCTCTCACTTCGCAAGCTCTCGCCTAGCGGGTTGGCGGCGGGCATTCGTGTCCGTCGCCTGGGTTCCTAAGGACGGGTGCTCTGCAGCGTCGAGCGTGCAATGACCCAGTCCGACAGCTCTTTGCCGGCTCCATCGACGACCCGCACGTGCAGTGTGGGGTCGTCGATTGTCGTATCGACCTCGGCCCACATGAAGCTGATGCCGGAGTAGCAGAACTGCACCTCGGGGTCGTCTTTGACGCAGGCTGAAGTCTTGCGCTTGGCAACTGGAGAGGTGGACAGCTCGGGCATCGGGTAGCCGCCGGGTGCCGGGGGCAGCAGGCGCAGTTCGCTGCGGTGGCGGTCTCCGGACACCAATACCAAGCCCTGAATGTCATGGTCGGCCAACTCTTGCATGAACGCCTCGCGGGCGGTTGCGTAGGGCACCCACGAATCGGCCGAGCCGCCGCGCAACGTCCACTGGCTGCCGAGTGCCAAGATCTTGAACGTGGCTGTGCTCTGCTTGAGCTGCGCAAGAAGCCAGCTGGTCTGGTCCGGCCCCAGCACAGAGCCCGAGGCGCCTCGCCAGAAACGGCCATCGAGCATGTAGAACTCGACGTCTCCGCGGGTCTCGGTGAAGAACACTCCCGGCAGATCGCTGATGCCGTGTGTGCGGTTGGGCCAGTAGTCCGTGAAGGCGCGCAGGGTCTGCTCGCGACCGAGCATGGAGCCATCGCGGTCGTTGTAGCCGTAGTCGTGGTCGTCCCAGATGGCCAAGTTGCTGGTGCCGGACATGAAGGACCGGTATGGCTCGGCTCTGCGTTGGGCCGCGTAGTTGCTGCGGAAGCCCGCGGTCTGCACGCCGCCGACGTAGATGTTGTCCCCCAAGTGCAGGTGCAAATCGGTCTGCAGTGCCGCGATGTGCTCGAAAGCGGGCTGGACTCCGGTGGTGCCGCACGCCGCCATGCTGAATGAGAAAGCGGAAGCCGAGCCGGCCTCGGGAGGGGTGTGCAGGGTGTATGGCCCGTGCTTCTGGCCATCGACGGCCAGCGAATAGTAGTAGTCGGTGTCCGGTGCGAGACCCGACAAATCGGCCTGCAGTGCGAAGTCGCGGGCAGGGGAGGCCGTGTAGCTCGCCAGCGGCTTGCCAGAGGTGGCCTTGCCCGGCTTTGTCGAGACGCGCAGCTGCACGGGACGACTGCTGTCCGTCCGGAACCAGATCTGAGCTCGGTCATCGCTCAAGGAACCGAGTACAGGCCCAGCGGTCAGCGCGCTGTCGAAGCACGTGGTGCAGCTGTTGTGGATGCCTTCGGGGTCGGTCCAGGTGCTCTCGCCCGCGGCAAAGGAATGCGGGGTCTGACTGCAGTGCAGTGGCTGCCCATCGGCGCTCATGGCCACGCAGGCCAGGTCCCATGGCCGCTTGAGGTCTGTCGTGCGCAGCTCGATGCGGTCGATCTCGTCGGCGTGCAGGTGCAGGCCCTCGAAGGTGAAGACGTCGGTGCGGCCCTCGGCCCGCGCCCAATACCCATAGGTCGACAGCGAGAAGCAGTCGGTCTCGGTCACGCACAGCTCGACGTCGGTCTGTTGTCCTGGGGATTGCTCGCCAGTGCGGACCGAGATGGACAGGCTCTCGATTTCGTCGGGATCAGTGTCGGCAAACGCGCTGGGGCAGTTGTCTCGTGAGCCCAGCCTGACGACATTGCCGGTCGTGCCATCGCAGTTGTGGTCGATGGCATCGCACTGTTCGACGGCGCCTGGATGAATGGCTGCGTCGGTGTCATCGCAGTCGCCGGGCAGTTGCGACCAGCCCTCTCCCGGATCGCGGCACTTTCCGATGCGGGTCTGCTGCGGTGGCATCAGTCGTCCGAAGCCGTCCCCATCGTCGTCCCGGTAGTACAGGAAGGCGTCGACAGCGCCCTGGCGTACCTTGCCGTTGCAGTCGTGATCGATGGCGTCGCAGTACTCGGGCAGCCCTGGGCGAACTGTCGGATCGGTGTCGTCGCAGTCGCCCTGCTCAACGGTGTACCCGTCCCGATCGCTGTCAGGCTCGCCTGCCATGGCGGCGGGTGAGATCAGAATCAGGAGGGAGAGCAAACGCATATGCCAGGCACAATACCTGTAGGGCTGTCAGGCTTCCATGCGGGCGCGGGCCAGCTCGGCCCGCTCTTCGGCGGCATCCCATTCGGAGCTGCCAGCGAAGGTGTCGACCTTGACCTTTTCGCCGGCTTCGATGTCGGCGGCGGCGGTGCTCTTGTCGGCTTCGGAAGCGGGCTCGCAGGAGTCCGCCAACAGGGTCACGCGGTCGGGACCGGCTTCAACAAAGCCGCGGCCGGTGATGTAGCGCTGCTCGCCGCTGGCGGTGACGACCGTGGTGATGCCACCGCGGAGCAAGGACAGCAACGTGTCGTGGCCCTCGAGGACCTCGAACTCGCCTTCCCAGCCGGGAACACGAATGGCCGACGCCTTGCCGGTGAAGACAAGGGCCGTCGGAGTGACGATGTCGATGGTCAGTTCAGCCATGGGTGCTACCTCTTACTCCTCAGTCATCTTTTTGGCTTTCTCGATGACATCATCGATGGTGCCGACAAGGTAGAACGCCTGCTCGGGCAGATTGTCGTGCTTGCCTTCGAGGATTTCCTTGAAGCCACGGATGGTGTCTTCCTTCTTGACGTAGGCGCCCTTGATGCCAGTGAAGACCTCGGCGACGTGGAACGGCTGCGACAAGAACTTTTGGATCTTGCGAGCGCGCTCAACTGTGCGCTTGTCTTCTTCGGACAGCTCGTCCATTCCGAGAATGGCGATGATGTCCTGGAGCTCTTTGTAGCGCTGCAGAATCGCCTGAACGGCGCGGGCAGTGTCGTAGTGGTCGTCGCCGATGACGTCCGCAGCCAGAATGCGGCTGGTGGAGTCGAGCGGGTCGACGGCGGGGTAGATGCCGAGCTCGGCGATCTTGCGAGAGAGCACCGTGGTCGCATCGAGGTGAGCGAAGGTGGTCGCGGGAGCGGGGTCCGTCAGGTCGTCCGCAGGCACGTAGACGGCCTGGACCGACGTAATCGAGCCCTTTGACGTCGTCGTGATTCGCTCTTGCATGGCGCCCATCTCGGTGGCCAGCGTCGGCTGGTAGCCAACGGCACTTGGGATGCGGCCCAGAAGTGCGGACACCTCGGAACCGGCCTGGGTGAACCGGAAGATGTTGTCGATGAACATCAGCACGTCCTGGCCTTCCTCGTCGCGGAAGTACTCGGCGATGGTCAGACCGGAAAGAGCCACGCGTGCACGGGCTCCGGGCGGCTCATTCATCTGGCCGTAGCACAAGGCCACCTTGGAGTTTGCGACGTCGATCTGGGGCAGCCCGGTGGGACCCATGACCAAGTGGCCATGCTCGTCCTTCTTGGCGGCGATGACGTCGGTCTCCATCATCTCGAACCACAGGTCGTTGCCCTCGCGGGTGCGCTCGCCGACGCCGCAGAGCACGGAGTAGCCACCGTGTGCCGTACCGACGTTGGCGATGAGCTCCATGATGAGCACGGTCTTGCCCACGCCGGCGCCGCCGAACAGGCCAATCTTTCCACCGCGGGAGTAGGGAGCCAGCAGGTCGACGACCTTGATGCCCGTCTCGAACATCTCGGCCTGAACCGACTGCTCGGTGAAGCTGGGCGGCGCGCGGTGAATCGGGTCGTGGCGGGTCGCTTCGATGGGACCCATCTCGTCGATCGGCTCACCGATGACGTTCATGATGCGGCCCAGCGTTCCCGGACCAACCGGCATCGCAATGGGACTGCCTGTGTCGCGCACATCGACGCCGCGCGCGAGTCCATCGGTCGTGTCCATCGCGATGGCACGCACGGTGTTCTCGCCGAGGTGCTGGGCGACTTCGAGGGTGAGGTTCTCGCCCTTTGCGTTGATGGCGGGGTTTGCGAGACGAAGTGCGGACTTGATTTCAGGCAGTTCGCCGGGGTTGAACTGAACGTCCACGACCGGTCCCATGATCTGCTTGATGTGTCCGATGTTGCCTTCCATGTCGGTAATCTCCGGTGTCTAGCCATCCCGGCTGGGCCGGGTGGCGAGATGTTGGGGCTCTAGGCGAGTGCTTCCGCGCCGGACACGATCTCGGTAATTTCCGTTGTGATCGCTGCCTGGCGGGCGCGGTTGTACTGAAGTGTGAGGGTATCGATGATGTCGTCGGCGTTGCGTGTCGCGTTTTCCATGGCTGTCATGCGGGCTGCGAGCTCGCCGGCGGCAGTCTGGAGGAACGCTTGCAGGAGCTGCGTGCGCAGGTACAGCGGCAGCAACTTGCCGAGCAGCTCGGCTGGAGCTGGCTCGTAGCTGTAGTCCGCCGCCTCGGAGGCGTCGTCCCTCTCGGGGACGCTGATGGGGACGATCTGCGTGAAGCGCGGGATCTGGACTAGCGTGTTCACGAACTTGTTGGCGACGAGGTACACAGCATCGTAGCCATGCTCGTCAAACGCGGACAGGGCGCGGGTGGACAGGCCACGCACGAGCTCCATTTTGTCCATCTTGGTGTGCCCTGGCACGCCCTCGAGGAACGGAATCTGGCGGCCCTTCATGAAGTTGATGGCCTTGGTGCCGTAGGGCACGATGTCGACCTCAATCCCCTCTTTCTGCTTTTCTGCGACGAAGTACATCACCTGTCGCATCAGGCCATTGTTGAACGCGCCGCACAGACCGCGGTCTGCGGTCATGGCGAAGATGAGGATCTTGCTCACCTTTTCACGGGGCTGCAGCAGCGGGTGGCTGACTTCGCTGCCCGCGCCTTCGGCGATGCGCATCAGCGCCTCGGTCAGCTTGTCCTCGTAGGGCTTTGCAGCATTTGCCTGGTCGGTGGCACGCTTCAGCTTTGCGCCGGCCACGAGCTTCATGGCCGCGGTGATCTGCCGCGTCTTCTTGATGCCGACGATGCGACCTTTGAGTTCTTTGAGATTGGCCATTGTGGCTCCGATTTCGGCGGTTGAACACCGCCGCTACGGGTTCAGAGAATCAGGCTGAGTAGGTCGACTTGAAGGACTTCAACTCGGCAGAGACCTTCTCGCGAAGCTCGCCCTTCTTGATGGAGGTGCCCCCTGCGATCTTGGCCATGTCGTCGGCTTCGTTGGCTGCCATATGGTCGGACAGTGCGTTGGCGAACGGCACGACATCTTTGATGTCCATGTCGTCGTAGAGGCCGAGGTTGCCTGCCATGATCTGGATGACTTGCTGCTCGGCGGGCATGGGCTCGTACTGACCCTGCTTGAGCATCTCGGTCATCGCAGCGCCGCGCTTGAGCTGCTTCTGCGTGGCCGCATCGAGGTCGGAGGCGAACTGGGCAAAGGCGGCGAGTTCGCGGTAGCTGGCCAGCTGCAGGCGAAGCGGACCGGCTTCTTCCTTCATGGGCTTGATCTGCGCGCTGCCGCCGACTCGGGAGACCGAGATGCCGACGTTGACCGCAGGACGCTGGCCCGCGTTGAACAGGTCGGTCTCGAGGAAAATCTGGCCGTCGGTGATCGAGATCACGTTGGTCGGGATGTAGGCAGACACGTCGCCGGCCTGGGTCTCGATGATCGGCAGTGCGGTCAGTGAGCCGCCGCCGTCGCGATCCGCCATCTTGGCGGCGCGCTCGAGCAACCGGGAGTGCAAGTAGAAGACGTCGCCCGGGTAGGCTTCACGGCCCGGCGGGCGGCGAAGCAGCAGGGACAGCTCGCGATAGGCGACGGCCTGCTTGGAGAGGTCGTCGTACACGACCAGGGAGTGCATGCCGTTGTCGCGGAAGTACTCGGCCATGGTCACGCCGGTGAAGGGCGCGATGTACTGGAGCGGAGCAGCGTCAGCAGCGGGGGAGGACACGACGGTGGTGTACTCCATGGCGCCGTACTGCTTGAGCTTGGCGACGACCTGGGCGACCGTCGACTGCTTCTGGCCGATGGCGACGTAGAAGCAGTGCACGCGACGCTTGGGGTCGTCCTTGAACTCCTTCTGGGCGATGATCGTGTCGACGGCGACTGCGGTCTTGCCGGTCTGGCGGTCACCAATGATGAGCTCGCGCTGGCCACGGCCAACAGGCGTCATCGAGTCGATGGCCTTGATGCCGGTCTGCAGCGGCTCGTGCACACTCTTTCGCTGCACGATGCCGGGAGCCTTGAGCTCGACGATGCTGGTTTGGGTGGTTCCGAGGGGACCCAGGCCATCGACGGGGTTGCCGAGAGCGTCAACGACGCGGCCCATGACCTCGGGGCCGACACCGACCTCGACGATCTTGCCGGTCCGTTTGACCTCGTCACCTTCGTGGATGTGCATGTCCGAGCCGAACAGGGCGGCACCGACGTTGTCCTCTTCGAGGTTCAGCACCATGCCCATCAGTCCGCCGGGGAACTCGAGGAGCTCGCCCGCAAGGGCGTTCTCGAGGCCGTGGATGCGTGCAATGCCGTCGCCCACAGACAGGATGGTTCCCGTCTCGGCGACCGTGACCCGGGACTCATAGTCCTTGATCTGCTGCTTGAGAATCTGACTGATTTCGTCTGCGCGGATGTCCATCTGGATCTCCTTAGGCGTCTGCAGCAGTGCTGGCGTTGAGCAGCGCTGTCTTGACGTTTTCGAGGCGGGTGCGGATCGACGCGTCGTAGACGCGGCTTCCAATGCGGGCGACAATGCCGCCGATGAGTTCAGGGGAGACCTTGGTCTCGATTGTGACGGTCTTGCCAGTCACGCTCTCGAGCATGGTTCGCACTTCACTCTCGAGCTGCGGCGTGAGGGGCTCGGCGGTTTCGACCAGGACGCGGGCGCGTCCGGCTTTGTCGTCGGCCATCTCGCTGTAGACCTCGACGACGTCGCGAAGCAGAGCGAAGCGTCCGTTGTCGAGCATGAGGTTGAGCATGTTGCGGGTCAGGGCTTTGAGCTTGACCATGGGAACGACTTTGGCCAGGACGGCCTTGCGCTCTTCGGAAGTGAACACCGGGTTCGACAGGGCTGTGTAGAGCTGACCGTCGTTGGCGTCCATCAGTGCGAGGGCCTTTGTGAGGTCCTCCCCGAGCTTGTCGACTGCGCGATTTTCGGCGGCCAACGCGATGAATGCTGTCGCATAGCGACGGGCAATGGACCGATCACCCATTGGTGCTCCCGTTGCTCAGGCTGTCCAGGAATTCCTTGGCCAGATTTTGCTGGTCGGCCGCTTTGACCTTGGCTTTTAGCGTGTCTTCGGCCAGCTGGACGGCCAGTCGAACGGCGTCGTCGCGCAGTGCTGTACGAGCCCGGGTCGTCTCGTCGCGGATGCTGCGCTCGGCGCCAAGCTTGATGCGGTCGGCTTCGGCGTGGGCGCGTTCGATCAGCGCGGCTGCGGCGACCTTGGCGTCTTCGGCGGCTTCGGCGTGCATCTTGGCGACGTCGGCTTCGAAGCCGGACAGGCGGGCCTCGAGCTCGTCGAATCGCTGTTGGGCTTCGTCCCGGCTGCGTGCGGCGTCGGTGATCTCTTTCTTGATGCTGGCGGCGCGGTTCGAGAGCGCGTCGGCCAGCGGGCGCCTTGCGACGTAGGTCAGCAGGCCCAGCAAGAGAGTCAAGTTGATGAGGTGCAGCAGCAACTTGAGCAGCTGAAAGTCCTCGGAGTCGCTGTCGAGCCAGTTGGCCGTGCCATCGCCGTCAGCGTCGCCGCCGTAGTCGGCATGGTGGGCGCCGCCTCCGTGGTCGCCTTCGGCCGCGTGGTCGCCGCCGTGATCGCCACCGGTGGGTCCCTCGGCGAGGGCTGGGCTAGTGCCCAGCAGAAACGCGCCGATGAACAGGGCCGAGAACAGGTTGCGCAGTGTGTGCATCATGCGCTCACCTCGCGACCAAGCACTTGGCTGGCGATGTCTGTCGACAAGCCAGTGGCCATGCTTTGCAGGGAAGCCGATGCGGCAGTCTGCGCGTCAGCGATGCGGGCGACCGCTTCGCTGACCTTGGCATCTGCCTCGGTGCGGGCAGCACCGATGATCTTGGCTTCCTCGGCCTCGGCTTCGCCCCGAGCTGCGGCACGGTTGACACCGATGTCGAGCTTGGCAGCGGCGAGTTTCTCGTCGAGCTGGGAAACCCTGCTCTCGATCTCACCTGTGAGGCGCGCGGCCTCTGCCTTGGCTGTGGCTGTGACTTGCTCCCGCTCGTCCAAATAGGCGAGCAGTGGCTTCCACAGAATGACGTACAAGCCCAACACGGCCACCAAGAAGGGGACCGCCTGGATCGCGGACAAGTACAAATTTGGAATGACGTCCATGAAACCGCCCCGTTGGCCGCTTTGGAGAAGGGTCGCTCGTAACCCTTCCCGCCCGTCCGGCAAAGGGGGTGCACCCCCCCGTTGCGGGCGTTTGCAACTGCTTTGTCGAGGGCTGGCCGCTCGCCGCGACCCGAACCCTAGGAACAAGGCTCTTTCCCCCGGGATTGCCCTTGCCGAAAGCTCGATGAGTCGATGCCTCGAGTGAGATACCAGCACAGCATGCTTCTCAAACGAATCAAGATCGATGGCGTTGCGGCTCCCGCTGACAGCACGGACCTGGACGGCTGCGTCAAGATGCCGGTTGGCCCTCTGGGTGTGGCATTTGCCGACGCGATCGACCTGTTCGCGGCCACCTTGCAGACCGAACGGGTTGTGCCGGCATTGACCCGGTTCGGGTTCGGCGATCCCAACTCGATCGAGGTGCTCGAAGAGGCCGGGTTGCCCATGCAGGCGTCTTGGGGCAACGGTGAGGCGGCCGCTTGCTGGGCGACCGAGAAGGCCGTCACCATCCAAGCCGAGCTGGCTGTTGACCCCGTCCTGTTCGGTCTGTTTCGCGATCACGCCGTGCGCGACCCCCGCTTGGTCACAGCTCTGGGGCAAGATCCTGTGGTCACGATCAAGGTGGGCTGGTTGTTCACGCCCGATCGCACCACTGCGGCCATCACCATCCACGAGCTCAAGGTTGGATCGACGGGCTTTCATATGGTGGGGGCCGAGCGTCCCCGGTGGGTGCCAGCGGTCGCACGCGAGATCGGAGGACGCTTTCACCGCGTTGACCGATCCGCCAGTGCCAACGTCGTCGCCGCCCGACTGCACGAAGCGAGCCTAGCCACCGACCCGGAAATGCGGGCGGGTTTCTGGCGTGCCCGTGCTGCCCTCGCCGACTCTCCCTTCGGACTCGGCCAGCTCGAGCTCGTGCGCGGCGACGGGGGCATCGAGGCGCGCTTTGGTCCTCAGATGATTCCGGCACGCCGTTTCGGACCCGCTGCCGCCGAGGCGCTGCAGTTGGTCGAGGCCGTCTATGTGTCGCGGCCCGATGTGCTGGTGGTCGAGGCGCCAGGAGTCAGCCAGTCCGAACCCGCTGCAGTTCTAAAATGGCTCGAGGCTGCCACTACTGGGAACGACGCCACCCTTGAACAGGTCGTACTGGTCCATGGAGGGGGCGCTTGAAGCTGACCGCGGTCTGCATCCGGTGTGGAAATGGCAAGCCGGGCTACTCGAGTATTTGCCCGTCCTGCGGCCATCGCCCCGAAGGCGAGGGACTGCTCGTGGCGTGGCTATTTAGTGCCGAACACATTGACGAAGCCGCTCTGCAGGGGGTCGCAAAGCGCATCAAAGACGGCCAAGACATCCGCCCCAGCGACAAGATGTTGGACAAGGCCCGCCGTGCATTGGGCACCCACTTCAGCAGCGATCCCGGCATGACCGGTCAGCAGCGGGTGGCTCTGTTGCTCACGAGCTTGTTTCTCACCCCGCTGGTGGGGTTGGTCATCTTCGGCTGGCTGCGCAACGAGCGGCCCAGGGTCGCGATTCAAGCGCTGGGTCTGAGTTTGCCAGCCAGCGTGCTCTTCTTCTGTCTGGTGGTCGGTCTGCTGCTGCGGTGAACCGTTACGGCAACGAAATGAACGATCTGCGCGTCATCGACAACACCGGCGACTTCGATGCCATCTGCCGCATCTGGCGTGAGATCGGCTGGATGGACAAGGACGACGAGTCCGAACCCATTCGCGACTGGCTCAATGAGTGTGCTGGGGTCTGCGGCGAGCTGCGCGGCCAGGTCGAGGGCTTCGGAATCCGACGACCGGGCTCGCTGCACTACGACGGCGTCGACATCAGCCTTTCCCTGGTCGCGGCGGTGTCGGTCAGTCGCATCGCTCGCGGTGTCGGCCTGGGCAGCCGAGCGACCGCACGATTGGTCCACGATGCCGCTGTCGAGGGCAAATCCGTGTCCATGCTGGGGGTGTTCGACACCGGCTACTACGACCGCCTCGGCTTCGGCACAGGGGCGAACCAGCGGTTTGTGACTGTCGATCCCGCCGATTTACTGGTTCCGCGGCTCTCCAGACAACCCATACGTCTAGGCAATGCGGACTCCAAGCGCATGCACGCAAATCGCTTGGCTCGACTCAAGGTGCATGGGGCTCCGTCCTTTGATGGGGTCGGCGCGACCGCCGGTGAGATCATCTGGGTCGACAACGGCTTTGGCGTGGGTTTCGAGGGCGACGACGGGCGGCTCACCCACCACATGATGCTCGAGGCCAAGGGCGAGCACGGCCCCTACAAGGTGGTGTGGATGGCCTACGAGACTCGGCAGCAGGCCATCGAGCTGTTGTCAGTCATCGCGAGCTGGCGCGATCAAGTACATGGTGTGCGCATGCCCGAACCGGTCGGCATTGAGCTGCAGTCGTTGTTGAAGGCGCCATTCCGTCGCTGGCGCACCACCCAAAAGGGCGATTTCGACCACAAGCCCGAGAGCTATCCCTGGTGGCAGATGCGCATTCTTGATGTGCCCGCGTGCATGGCGGCAGTCCGGGTCGACGGCGAACCGGTGCGCTTCGTTCTCAAGTTGACCGACCCCATTGTGGAGCATCTCGGGTCGGCAGCAACTTGGAGAGGAGCCGGTGGCACCTACGTCATCACGTTGGGGTCAGCCTCCTCGGCTGTGCCGGGTTCACATGACTCCATGCCGACCATGACCGCGAGCGTCGGTGCCTTCACGCGCCTGTGGATGGGGGTGGCTTCCGCGTCGGCGCTGGCCGTGACCGATGACCTGACGGCACCGCCCCAGCTGCTGCAGACCCTCGATCGCCGCTGGCGCCTGCCCACGCCGGTGGTGGACTGGGACTGTTGATTCAGTCGGCCTCGGCCTCGGCAGCTCGTTTGGCCACCAAGCTCTGCAGCTTGCCGACTTGGCGCGCAGACAGCGTCAGGCGAATCGACTTGGCGGCAGACGACTGAATCGTGACGCCATCGGCTAGCTCGATGAACCGCGTGATGCTGGTGTGTGGGACCGCTTGCACGCCCGATTCCGTCGACACCAGCCACTTTGGGGTGATGTAGTACTCGCCGATCTGAACAGTGTTGGGGTGTGCGAGCTCGGCGTCCAGATCGGCCACGCTAGCGCCGAGGCTGCCCGTC
>Ga0114932_10003214_pt1 | contig 16288 bp, 14 predicted proteins | sample 2SBtaG_2_FD_87286 | JGI IMG/M metagenome (GOLD analysis project Ga0114932, IMG submission 87286) | Deep subsurface microbial communities from Kolumbo volcano to uncover new lineages of life (NeLLi) - 2SBTROV12_ACTIVE470 metaG | ecosystem: Environmental > Aquatic > Marine > Volcanic ... | reverse complement strand
CCGCAATCTGGGTGAACGCGCCGAAGTCGGTGAACCCGTGTCCAATATCAGCAAACCGGCCTATCTGGACATGGTCAGAAAAGCCAAAGACTATATAACCGCCGGAGACATCTTTCAGGTCGTTCCGTCTCAGCGCTGGGCACAGGATTTCAAACTGCCGCCATTTGCGCTTTATCGCGCGCTGCGCCGCACCAATCCGTCGCCCTATATGTTCTATTTCAACTTTGGCGATTTTCAGGTTGTGGGCGCAAGCCCCGAAATTCTGGTGCGCACCAAGGACCGCGAGGTCACGATCCGCCCGATCGCAGGGACGCGCCCGCGCGGCGCCACCCCGGCCGAGGACGACGCTTACGAGGCCGATCTGTTGGCCGACCCAAAGGAAATGGCCGAACACCTTATGTTGCTCGATCTGGGGCGCAACGATGTGGGACGCGTGGCCAAAATCGGCTCGGTGACACCGACAGAACAATTCATCATCGAACGCTATTCACACGTCATGCACATCGTATCCAACGTCACCGGTGAACTGTCCGACGATCACGACAGCCTGTCGGCGCTTTTGGCCGGTTTGCCCGCAGGCACCGTATCGGGCGCGCCAAAGGTGCGCGCCATGCAGATCATAGACGAACTGGAATGCGAAAAGCGCGGCGTTTACGGCGGTGGCGTCGGTTATTTCAGCGCCGGGGGCGACATGGACATCTGCATCGCTCTGCGTACAGCGGTGATCAAGAATGACACGCTTTATATACAGGCTGGCGGCGGCGTGGTGTTTGACAGCGACCCGGACGCCGAATTTGAGGAAACCGTCAATAAATCCAAAGCCTTGCGCCAGGCGGCCAAAGACGCCGGTCTGTTCGTCAAATTCAGCGGCCAATAGACCAAACCGAATTATCTGACGTTCGATTTGTCGTAAATCCAAACCGACAGCCAGAGCCGCGTGTTTTTTACCTGCACCGGCGGAGCAACTCTAACCATTAGATCTTACGCACAACTTATTTCGAATACCATTTGCCACTTTTCGGGTTGCGCTATGGGCCAACATCGTCCGGGCAAAGATCCAATGTCGCCACACCCGGGTTTCATTCTTGCAAAAATACTCGCCGCGCGCAGCGCATTTTATTCGCTGGCCAAAAGCACCGCCGAGACCGGTGCAATCGCCACCGTCGCCGATTTTGAACTCAGCGCCCAGCTGAACAGTGCCGTCACCGTTTCAGGATAGGTATGCCCGACCATAATTACGTGTCCGTCCTTTCCGGCCTCCAGCACGGCGCGATCCATGTAGCGTTTGATGACTGTCGCCCGCTCGTGTTCACTATCAAGCACCCTGAACACTGTGGCGCTGCGCAACCCCTGTTTGCGTGCCATGGCGTCGGTTGCGTTCAATCCAATGTCGTAGGTCAGGAAACCGTGGCCTGTATCCCCAAGCGCGGCGATCACCTGTTCGGCCAGCGTCCGGGATTGCTGGATCGGCGCATTGGTGGCGTCCAGAAAGCCGACGACCTGCGGCGTGTTGTTGAGCAGTGCATCAATAGCGGCTTTTATATCTGACGCATTTTGCGCGCTTTCAAGTTTGGCTTCGCCCGATGGCGCCAACGCCAGCAGTTCAAAACCGCCAGCCGACAGATCACGCGCCGCACCAACCGCGTCGGGAGCACTGGGGTCGATGGCAAAGCTTATGGGAAAACGAAACGTCAACAGCACATCGCGCGACAAACCTGCGTCGCCCACATCAATCAGAACAATCGACAAAAGCGGCTTGCCCTCGGGATTGTCAAATCCGATCCGGTTGCGCATCAGCGCGCTGCCGTCCTGAACGTCAACCTGGCTTTGCACCAGCGGGCTTTGGGGTTGCGGGTCAGGTTCGATAGTGGGCAGAGCCGCAATAGAAGGCGTATCGGGGGCCGTCGGTGTCTCGGACGGCGCGGGCACCGTATCGTTGTCGGATGGCGCGACAAAGGGTGATTCAGCGGCGTCTGACGACGGGTCGGGCGGCGGTAAAACCGGATTGTCGATCTTTGGCATTGGCACGCCGAGCGCGGCGGGTGGTGTGTTGGGCGCGCTGTCGCCGTCGGGTGCAACAAAGGCCAGTTCCTCGCCTTCGATGGCGGGTTGGGTCATGCCGATTGCCACCGGCGCATCAGGCTTGGCGGCCGAACTCGTGTCGGCCAGCGGCGAGTCCAGACCGGTTGCGTCGACTTCCGGCTGTTCCAGCGTTGTCGTGACGACGTGCTGATCGCTATCGGGGAGAACTGGATTGGTGTCGGGGCGTTCGGTGTTGAACCCGGAACCGGCCGGCGTCTCCAGATCGATCTGCGCGCTTCCCCCCGGATCGGTCACGTCTTGCGGCGGCAGCGGTGCCACCAGCGACAAGGCACTGGCCGCAATCAACGAAAGTACCCCTCCCGCCAAAAAACCCGAGCCAAAACCGCTCATCGAAGCCTCCGCTAAAGTTAAACAGGGTCGGCTCTTGACCAGCCCTACTGCTCAGAGCATCTATAGCGCGGAAATTCCGGGGGTTCACCCTTTAATCGCAACCCGAACACAAAATGAAGCCACCGCATGCTGCTGCTCATCGATAATTACGACAGTTTTACCTATAATCTGGTGCACTACCTTGGCGAATTGGGTGCATCCGTCAAAATTCTACGCAACGACACCATAGATGTGGCGGCGGCGATGGCGCTTCACCCCACAGGTATCGTTTTGTCGCCCGGCCCTTGCGGCCCCGATCAGGCCGGTATTTGCCTTGATCTGACCCGCGCCGCCGCCGACACAGGCACACCGCTGCTTGGCGTGTGTCTTGGCCACCAGACGATTGGACAGGCCTTTGGCGGCAAGGTGGTGCGCGCCCGTGAGATCATGCACGGCAAAATGGGGCAGGTTCAGCACAGCGGAACCGGTATTTTTACCGCGCTGCCCAGCCCGTTTACCGCAACGCGCTATCATTCGCTGGTGGTTGAACGTGAAAGCCTGCCCGATTGTCTGGAGATCACGGCCGCGCTTGACGACGGCACTATCATGGGGGTGGCGCATAAAACCGCGCCGATTCACGGTGTGCAGTTTCACCCCGAAAGCATCGCGTCACAGCACGGGCACAAACTTTTGCAAAACTTCCTTGATGGCATTAAGGAAGCGGCATGAGCGACGATCTCAAACCTCTGATTAACGCCGCGGCGTCGCGCGCGCTGACCCGCGCCGAAGCTGAAAGTGCTTTTTACACCATCATGGACGGTCAGGCGACACCGTCGCAAATCGGCGGTCTGCTTATGGCGTTGCGCACACGCGGCGAAACGGTTGAGGAATACGCCGCCGCCGCAGCCGTGATGCGGCAGAAATGTGTGCCGGTACGTGCACCCGACGGGGCGATGGATATCGTTGGTACCGGCGGCGACGGCAAGGGCACGTTGAACATCTCGACCGCCACGGCATTTGTGGTCGCCGGTGCGGGGGTGGTGGTCGCCAAACACGGCAACCGAAACCTATCGTCAAAATCCGGCGCGGCGGATGCTTTGGGCGCAATGGGTATCGACGTTATGGTCGGCCCGGAAGTTGTTGAAAAGGCCATAGAAACCGTTGGCATTGGCTTCATGATGGCGCCCATGCACCACCCGGCCATTCGCCATGTCATGCCGTCCCGTCAAGAGCTTGGCACCCGCACGATATTTAATATTCTTGGGCCTCTGACCAATCCGGCCGGCGTCAAGCGGCAGCTGACCGGCGCCTATGCGCGCGGGGTCATCCGCCCCATGGCCGAAACTTTATTGTCGCTCGGGACCGAAAAAGCATGGCTTGTCCACGGATCGGACGGCACCGACGAAATTTCTATAGCCGGTCCGACGTGGGTGGCCGTGCTGGAAGACGGCAAGGTCGAAGAGCGCGAAATTGCACCCGAAGACGCGGCGCTGCCGCAGCATCCGTTCAAGGACATTCTGGGCGGCACACCGCAAGAAAACGGCGTGGCGTTAGCGGCCCTGCTGGACGGCGCTGAATCCGCGTACCGCGACGCTGTTCTGTTGAATGCCGCCGCTGCATTTATCGTAGCGGGAGTTGTGAAGTCATTGCCGGAAGGCGTTGAAATTGCACGCGAAAGCATTGATAGCGGCGCGGCTAAATCTAAAATTACCGCACTGGCCAGATTGACGACTGGCAGTTCCAAATGAGCGATATACTCAGCAAAATAAAAGCCTACAAGCTGGAAGAGATCGCCGCGCGCAAATCGGCAACGCCTTTGGCAGAGGTCGAGGCACAGGCCAAAACTGCCGGGGCGCCGCGCGGGTTTCACCGGGCTTTGGCACAGGCGGTAACATCGGGCTACGGGCTGATCGCCGAGATCAAAAAAGCCAGCCCGTCAAAGGGTTTGATCCGCGCCGATTTTGACCCGCCCGAACTGGCAAAGGCTTATGCACGCGGTGGGGCGACCTGCCTGAGCGTATTAACCGACAGACCGTCGTTTCAGGGCGATGACAGCTATCTGACTGCCGCGCGCGACGCCACCACCCTGCCCGCGCTGCGCAAGGATTTCATGTACGACACTTATCAGGTCGCCGAGGCCCGTGCCCTGGGGGCCGATTGCATTTTGATCATTCTGGCTTCGGTCAGCGACGCGCAGGCCGACGAACTGGAAGCCGCGGCGAAGGACTGGGGCATGGACGTGCTGCTCGAAGTTCACGACGCGACAGAGCTTGCGCGGGCCGTGCGCCTGAAATCGCCACTTTTAGGCATCAACAACCGCAATTTGAAGACTTTTGAAATTACGTTGGACACCACACGCGAACTGGCGCCATTGGTGCCGCAAGACCGCCTGATCGTCGCGGAGTCAGGTATTTATTCCAGTTCCGATATGGATGACCTTGCGCAGGTCGGCGCGCGCGCGTTTCTGATTGGCGAAAGTCTGATGCGCCAGAAAGACGTGGCCGCGGCCACCGGCGCGCTGCTGACGCCCGCAGGCGTTAAACGAACGGCGTAACGCACGTCATCTGTCCGATTTACACCGGTCGTGCAGCACGCGATTTGACAACAACCGTTAAGGAGGCAATCCTGATATATTTTGATAAATCATGTACTTGCAAAGGGAAGCTATGATAAGTTCCAGCGAAGCCCTGGCAAAGATTTCGGCGTTGGTATCTGTTTGCGAAACTGAAACTGTTGCGCTGCGCGAAGCCTTTGGACGGGTGCTTGCCGGTCGCGCCACGGCTGCGCGCGCGCAACCGCCTTTTGATGTCTCCGCCATGGACGGATACGCGGTAGCCGGGCAAATTGCCGAACGCGGCGCACAATTCAATGTGATCGGTGAATCGGCGGCGGGCCAGCGGTACGATGGCACGGTATCATCCGGTCAGGCGGTGCGAATATTCACCGGGGCTGTGCTGCCAAAAGGGGCTAATCGCGTTATTATTCAAGAAGATGTGACGCGCGACAAAAATGTGATCACGTTAGGTAAAGACCTGGACCCGTCCCTTCATATACGCCCTGCCGGCGATGATTTTCAGGCAGGGGATGCGGTCATTGGGCCAAAACGCCTACACAATGCAGATATCGCGCTGCTGGCGTCGATGAATATTGCCATGCCCACGGTAACCCGCCGCCCGGTCGTCGCGCTGGTGGCCACGGGCGATGAACTGGTCATGCCCGGCGAAACCCCTGGCGATGACCAGATTATTGCGTCAAACAGCCTTGGGCTGGCAGCGATGCTGGAATCCGAGGGCGCCGAGGTCAGAATTCTGCCTCTTGCGCGGGACAACGTACCGGCGCTACGGACCGTATTTTCCCTGTGTGACGGTGTCGATCTTGTGATCACAATTGGCGGTGCATCGGTGGGTGATCATGACCTGGTTCACAACGCTGCCGGTGATCTGGGACTAAAGATCAATTTTCACGGCGTGGCCATGCGCCCGGGCAAGCCGCTAATGGCCGGACTTCTGAACGGCACGCCATTGGTGGGATTGCCGGGAAATCCTGTGTCTTCAATGGTTTGCGGGCATGTATTTCTAAGACCAATCGTGCGCTACATGCAAGGCCTGCCGTTGCGCGAACTGGGGCGCGAACTGGCGCGGCTCGACAGCGCCCTGCCAGCCAACGGGGTCCGCGAACATTTCATGCGTGCACGGGCATCGCTTGAATACGGTCAACTGACCGCACGGGTGTTTGAACGTCAGGACAGCGCCCTGCTGTCCGTCATGACAAAAGCCAACGCCCTGGTGGTACGCCCGCCCCGCGACAGCGGCAAGAGCGCCGGTGACATGGTTGAAACGATCCGGTTGTAGCACCAATTACTGCGCCAGTTGACACAAAACAAGAACAGTTGTAGAACACTTCTCGAACGAACGGCGCTTATACCGTGAAAATAAGGCGTGAATACCGGGATGACATCGGTGAACCACGGTTACGAGGAGAGTACAATGCTGACCCGAAAACAACTGGATCTGCTTGATTTTATCAACAAACGCGTGCGGCGCGACGGGGTACCACCCAGCTTTGACGAAATGAAGGAAGCGCTTGATTTAAGGTCAAAATCCGGAATTCACCGCCTGATCACCGCGCTGGAAGAACGCGGATTTATCCGCCGCCTGGCGCATCGTGCGCGCGCAATCGAAATTATCCGTTTGCCTGAGGCTTTGGAATCCGGCTTTCAGCCGCGTGTCATCGAAGGGTCGCACCGGCCACCGCCGCCTGGCGCCATGGACATTGACAGCGCCGATGCGCTTGATGTGCCGCTCATGGGTATGATCGCGGCGGGCACCCCGATCGAGGCGATCAGCCAGCCCACCCATAACGTGGCCGTGCCTGCCACGATGATGCAAAGCAGCGGTCACCACTATGCGCTTGAAGTCAAAGGCGATTCGATGATCGACGCGGGCATCAACAGCGGTGACGTGGTGATCATCCGCGAACAACAGGACGCGGAAAATGGCGATATCGTGGTCGCATTGATCGAGGATCAGGAAGCCACGCTGAAACGCCTGCGCAAACGCGGCAACGCCATTGCGCTGGAGGCCGCGAATCCGGCCTATGAAACGCGGGTCTACCGCGACGATCAGGTAAAGATTCAGGGGCGACTGGTGGGGCTGATCCGCACGTATTTCTGAGTGTTCCACGGGCGCGCGCCGGACACCACGCGTGCGCCGGTGATTTTAAGCACACCGTCGCGCCGACTCACAGCGATGGCCCCCATTCGGCGAAATTCTCCGCGATCCAGTACCCGGCAGCCCTTGACGCGTGGCTGTCCAACCCATTGCGGCACCGCCACGACGCGAAGATCACGACACAATTTCACGACCTGTTCCAGATTTACCTGTTTTCCCCAGAGATAATACATCGGTAAACTGCCGATCTGAAAATCGTTGTCGTCCGGAAATTTTTGATCTTCCCACAAGGCAAAGGCCGCGCCCTGCTCCAGCCCGCTGCCGTCGTTTTCCAGCCAGCTACGCGCCACAAACCCGTTACCCCTGGCGCGGTTCAGCCACCGCACACCGTGATCGATCTGCCCGACCAGACGCCCGTTGGCCGAGATCAGCACGTCAGGCCGCACGCTTTGCTGCCACAGCACCAAGGCCACAACCACCGGCACCAATCCCGCCATCCGCCCGCGCCCGCGCCATATGACGATCACAAGAAATCCCAAAGCCAACAATCCAAGAACCGGACCCCGGGGCGTCGAAAATCTTTGCAACGCGGTGTCAAACCCCGCCACCCAACCCGCCACCAGCAATATCCAGTCAATACCAAACGCCATGACCTTAAAGGCCGCACCCGCAAGACCCACAGGGTAAAGCAACGCTGCTGACACGGCGGCGGGCATGATGACCATCCCCATGACCGGAACGCTGAGAAGATTGGCGACAAGCCCAAAGCGGGCGATCTGATTAAAATGCACGGCTGCAATGGGTGCCGTGGCTGCCCCTGCCACCGCCGAAGACAAAATAAGCGCAAACACCGGCCACGCGCGGCGGCGCCAGTGGGGAATGGTCGCGCGGTCGGCGTGGGGGTCACGCTGGATGGCGGAAAATACCGCCACCAGCGCCGTCGTGGCGGCAAACGACATTTGAAACCCCGCTGAAATCAGGCTCTCGGGCCGCCAGACCAGCACGATGATCGCCGCAAGCGCCACGGCGCGCAGGCTTAGTGCGCGACGGTCCAGCAAAATTGCCAACAACATAACGCTGACCATTACAAAGGCCCGTTGCGTTGCCACGTTGGCCCCGGAAAGCCCCAGATATCCGCTGGCCGCCACAAGAGCGGTGACAGCGGCAATCTTTTTGGCCGGTAAACGCTGCGACACCGCAGGAAACAATGCCAGACCGTAGCGCACCAAAGCAAACACGAAACCGCTGAGCAAACCCATATGCAGGCCCGAAATCGCCAGAAGATGCGCCAGATTGGACGCCCTCAGGTCGGTCAGGATAGCGGGCGAAATATGCGCGCGATCACCAGTGATAATGGCGCTGGCAAAAGCGCCCGCCTGCCCCGGAACGCGTCGAATGATCGCGTTGGACAATTGTTGGCGCAATCGGAACAGACGCAGCGAAAAACCACCCCTGTCGGGCGGGCGCGTTTGCAACAGCGGCGTGCGCGAAAACCCTACTGCGCCAAGACTTTTGAACCACGCGTGGCGCTGAAAATCAAACCCATAAGGTTCGGCAGGGCTGGACGGGGGCGACAGGCGCGCCGTGATCATCACATTTTGGCCCGGTGCAGGTACAGTGACGGGGTGACTATAATGCAGCGAAATCCGCACGTATTTCGGCGTCTTGTCCGGCGCGGTATTTTCCAGTCGCACCTGGTCAAGCGTAATACGCGCCCTGTCGCTTGCCGCGCGGTCGATGGCCACGATTCTTCCTTGAACGGCGCCGTAATAATGCCCGTGCAGAACCGGCGCGGCAACGTGGTTGGTACGCACAACGGCAATAGTTAAACCCAGCGATATCAAAGCCATAGCCATAATTACGACGGACAGCACCTGCAAAGTATAGCGCGCGGACACCAGCGCAACCGCAGCAAAAATGGCCGTGGCAACGACAACCGCAGTCCGTGGCTCAACGGGCAGCGAAAAATACAGCCCTATTCCCAAAGACAGGCCAACGGGAGTCCACAGAACAATGGTGCCGCGCTGGTTCTCAAACGCCGTCATCAGCCGATCAAGCATCGCTCCCTTGTCCTTGCGGCGGCTTTTGCCTAGAAACCGCTAGCTAACGAAATGTTGGTTTCCAAAAGGTTAATTCGACCCATGGCAGACCCAAAAATCGTCACGCGCTTTGCGCCGTCACCGACCGGATTTCTGCATATCGGCGGTGCGCGCACGGCGCTGTTCAACTGGCTATTGGCGCGGGCCAACTCTGGGTCTTTTCTGCTGCGTATTGAGGATACAGACCGCGCGCGGTCGACCGACGAGGCCACAGACGCAATCCTTGCGGGGTTGAAATGGCTGGGGCTTGACTGGGACGGCAACGTGACCTCGCAATCGGCAGGGGCCGCCCGCCACGCCGCGGTTGCCCGCGAAATGTTGGCAGCAGGCACGGCATACAAATGTTTTTCCACCGCAAAAGAGATTGATGCCCAGCGTGCCCTGTCCAAAGCCGATGGCCGCGCAACGCTGTTTCAAAGCCCGTGGCGCGACACAGCCGCCGCGCAGCACCCCGATTTACCGTTTGTCGTGCGCCTAAAAACCCCCACCACCGGCGAAATTACCGTAGACGATCGGGTGCAGGGCAAAGTGACGTGGCAGTGCAATGCGCTTGATGATCTGGTGCTGCTGCGCGCGGACGGGTCGCCCACCTATATGCTGGCGGTGGTTGTCGATGATCACGATATGGGCGTGACCCATGTGATTCGCGGCGACGATCACCTGTCGAACGCCGCACGTCAGACGTTTATCTTTCAAGCCAACGATTGGGATGTGCCGGTTTTTGCCCATATTCCGCTGATTCACGGTGAGGACGGCAAAAAATTGTCCAAGCGCCACGGCGCCCTTGGCGTAGAGGCTTACCGCGAAATGGGGTACTTGCCCGCGGCGCTGCGCAATTATCTGGCGCGACTGGGGTGGAGTCACCGCGACGATGAATTTTTCACAACCGCGCAGGCGATCGACTGGTTCGGTTTGGCGGGAATCGGCAAATCGCCATCGCGACTGGACTTCAAAAAACTGGACAATCTGTCAGGCAAACATTTCCGTATTGCGCCGGACAGCGAGCTGTTGGCCGCGGTTGAGGATTATCTGGCTTTTACAAATGCCGCTCCTCTGACGTCACCACAAAAAGTTGATCTCTTGCGCGCCATGCCAATCTTAAAGGATCGCACGAAATTAATTCCTGAACTTATTGAAAAAGCGCATTTTATTTTGTCTAATCGCCCTTTTATTCCCAACGCTCATGCCAGCGAAATTCTCGATTCGGTATCCCGTGGTATGCTGAACAGATTGACGGCGGCTTTGCGAAATGTTAGCTGGGATCAAGAAAATCTGGAGACCGCCACGCGGGAATTCGCACTGCGCGACTCGTTGAAACTCGGACAGGTGGCGGGACCGCTGCGCGCCGCGCTCACTGGCCGAACGAAATCGCCAAGTGTCTTTGACATGATGGTCCTGATCGGACAGCAGGAAACTTTGGCGCGTCTGGAGGACGTTTCTGTGTAGCGCTTCACGGGTGGCGTGCCATCGAACGAAGTGTGTATCCTTTTTGGATTTTTACCACGGTGAAAGTATTTTTGCCCAGAGTACCCAATAATTTTGCCCCGGTGACCCCGTGGCACACGAGAGCAAGGGACGACCATGACCAAACCGCTCAAGACCGCCGCGCTGACCATTGGTGACAAAACCATTGAACTGCCGGTCTATTCGCCAACATTGGGCCCCGATGTCGTTGATATTCAAAAACTTTATGCACAGGGCCACTTGTTCACCTACGACCCTGGCTTTACCTCGACGGCGTCGTGCGACAGCAGCATTACCTTTATCGACGGCGACAAAGGCGAATTGCTTTATCGCGGATACCCGATAGAGCAGCTGGCCGAAAAATCGCATTTTCTGGAGGTGTGTTACCTGTTGCTGTACGGCAATCTGCCGTCCGCGCACGATCTGGACGACTTTGAGCAGAAAGTCACCTTCCACACGATGGTGCACGAACAGATGACCCATTTCTTTCGTGGTTTTCGCCGCGATGCACACCCCATGGCCATTGTCGTGGGTGTGGTGGGGGCGATGTCGGCCTTTTACCACGATTCCACCGATATCGCCGACCCAGAACAGCGCGAAACTGCCTCGGTACGGATGATCGCCAAACTGCCGACCATTTCAGCGATGGCCTATAAATACTCGATCGGTCAGCCGTTTGTTTATCCGCGCAACGAGCTGGATTATTCGTCAAATTTCCTGTCAATGTGTTTTGCGCTGCCTGCAGAGGAATACGAGGTCAACCCGATCCTGTCACGCGCGATGGACCGGATATTTACCCTGCACGCCGATCACGAACAAAATGCTTCGACATCAACCGTGCGGCTGGCGGGCTCTTCCGGGGCCAACCCGTTTGCCTGTATCGCCGCGGGCATCGCCTGCCTGTGGGGTCCGGCGCACGGCGGCGCCAATGAGGCAGCGCTGTCCATGCTGCGCGACATCGGCACAGTCGACCGAATTCCGGAATACGTGGCGCGCGCCAAGGACAATTCGGACCCTTTCCGGCTTATGGGATTTGGTCACCGCGTATACAAAAATTTCGACCCGCGAGCCCGCGTCATGAAAGAAAGCGCCGACGAAGTCCTGGGTCTGCTGGGAATCGACAACAATCCTACCTTGCAGGTCGCCAAGGAACTGGAAAGAATTGCGCTTGAAGACCCCTATTTCATTGAGAAAAAACTATATCCCAACGTGGATTTTTACTCGGGCATCATTCTGGACGCCATGGGATTTCCCACATCGATGTTCACGCCAATTTTCGCGGTGGCCCGCACCGTGGGCTGGATTTCGCAATGGAAAGAAATGATCGCCGATCCAACGCAGCGCATTGGACGTCCACGGCAGCTATATCAGGGTGAAAAGCACCGCAATTACGTGGACGTCGAAAGCCGCTAAATCCCGCGCGGCGCGCGCACGGGAATGCATGATATTATCAGCCGCGCGCCTTGCCGACCAGCGCCCAGGCAGCAGGTATAAGCAGCGCAGCCAAGGCCAGCTTCATGGCGTCACCAATCAAAAACGGAGTCAGACCCCATTCCAGGATGGGTTTTTCCCATGTGTAGAGATGTGCAAGCCACAAAATGCCGGGAACATAAATCAGCGCATTGCCCACCAGCAGCATGGCAACCATTTTGAAAACGTTGCGATCCCAGCCGCGCGCGGCTCCGTACCCGAGCGCCAGCGTCGCAAAAACGAACCCAACCAAATACCCACCGGTGCTGCCGGTCATATAGGTCCATCCGTTGGCTTCGGCACTGGAATTGGCAAACACGTCAAATCCTAACGCGCCAATCAACATATAGCCCAAAATCGTCGTCAATCCCATGCGCGGTCCGTAAGCGGTGCCGATGGTGAGCACGGCAAAAGTGCCCAATGTGACCGGCACCGGAGAGGGCCAGATCGGAAACTTGATTTTAGCGGCGAGCGCCAACAGCGCAATGCCCAGCCCCACCAATACGATGCGCTTGACCCATAGCGCGCGCCCCTGCGCTGGCCAGATTTCGTCGCTGAGATGTGTCGTATAAGTCATTTTGCCCCCTATTCGATCAACGTTAGCGCTGTTTTGCGCATGACGTGGCAATTGTGCAAGGTAAAAAACCGGCTTTCTAACGCGCGAAAGCGCCGCAACCGCGCATTAATGGGTTGCCGGGGCGCGCCGATCGCTTGTTCCCCGCAAGGCGGCAGTTTAAGAGACCCCTGTTCAACTTCCTACGCTTACAAAGGCCACTTTGATGATTCCACGCTATTCGCGCCCCGACATGGTGAAAATCTGGTCGCCGGAAACAAAATTCCGCATCTGGTTTGAAATCGAGGCACACGCCTGCGACGCACAGGCGGCTTTGGGCGTCATCCCCGAAGAAAACGCCAAAGCCGTGTGGAAAGCCAGCGATGTCGAGTTTGACGTGGCGCGCATTGATGAAATCGAGGCCGTCACCAAACACGACGTGATCGCGTTTTTGACCCATCTGGCCGAGATCATTGGCAGTGATTCCGCGCGTTTCGTGCATCAGGGCATGACGTCAAGCGATATTCTGGACACGTGTTTCAACGTGCAACTGGTACGCGCCGCCGATATTCTGATTGCAGATATGGACGGTTTGCTTGCCGCCCTCAAACGCCGCGCGTTTGAGCACAAAAACACCGTTTGTATCGGGCGTAGTCATGCCATTCACGCCGAACCGGTGACGTTTGGCCTGAAAATGGCGCAGGCCTACGCGGAAATGGACCGCAATCTGGCACGGCTAAAGTTGGCGCGCGCCGAAATTGCAACCGGCGCGGTTTCTGGCGCCGTCGGAACATTTGCCAATGTTGATCCCGCGGTCGAGGCGCATGTCTGCCAACAACTTGGATTGACGCCCGAACCGGTGTCGACACAGGTGATCCCGCGCGACCGCCACGCTGCGTTTTTTGCCACGCTCGGTGTGGTCGCCTCATCAATCGAACGCTTAGCGACCGAAATTCGCCACTTGCAGCGCACCGAAGTGCTTGAAGTTGAAGAATTTTTTTCAAAGGGCCAAAAAGGTTCCAGCGCAATGCCGCATAAACGCAACCCGGTTCTCAGTGAAAATCTGACGGGGCTGGCGCGGCTTGTGCGCATGGCGGTGGTGCCGGCGATGGAAAACGTGGCTCTGTGGCACGAGCGCGATATTTCGCATTCATCGGTGGAGCGTAACATCGGCCCCGACGCCACGGTCACGCTTGATTTTGCTCTGGCACGGCTCACCGGCCTGATCGACAAGCTGGTGGTCTATCCCGACAATATGACGCGCAACATGAACCAGTTTCGTGGACTGATACATTCGCAGCGCGTGTTGCTGGCCCTGACCCAAAAAGGTGTATCGCGCGAAAACAGTTATCGTCTGGTTCAGAAATGCGCCATGCGCGTTTGGGAAAAGGGCGCTGATTTCAAGACTGAACTCAAGGCCGATCCCGAAGTGACCACAGCGCTAAGCGACAGGGAAATCGACGAAAATTTTGATTTGGCCTATCACACCAAACACATCGACACGATTTTTGCCCGTGTTTTTGGCGACTCCTAGGGCCTAAATTTCGGTCATCAGCTGTTCTTTCGCCACGCCCATCAGTTCGGCCATTTTGGCGCGAATGGTCGCTTCGTCCGCCCTGTCGCCAAGATCGCCCGCAACTTTTCGATAGACATCTTCGTCGCCGGCCTCTTCGAAGTCAGATTTAATTACTTCCAGCGCATAGGCATCCGGATTATCGTGGCCCATTATTTCCGCAGCCCATAGTCCCAGTAATTTATTGCGCCGTGCTTCGGCCTTGAACTGCATTTGACTGTCGTGGGCAAATTTGGCCTCAAATCCGGTTTCGCGGTCATCGAAGGTGGACATTCTGCTCTCCGTATTATTGCTGACGTTCCCCAAAATATGGCGATCCTTGGCGCGGCTCGCAAGGGGCAGTTTCGCCGCGCTGTCACGTCTGCTTGCCGCCCGCAAATTAACTGCCTATAGAGACGCGAAATCACTAGACTGGGAACCCGGATGGCGCGGCGCAAAAAAATTTACGAGGGCAAAGCCAAAATTTTGTTTGAGGGCCCCGAACAGGGCACGCTGGTACAATATTTCAAGGACGACGCCACCGCGTTCAACGCCGAGAAAAGAGCAGTCATCGAAGGCAAGGGCGTACTGAACAACCGCTTGTCCGAATTTTTCATGAGCGGATTAAATGCGATCGGTGTTCCGACGCATTTTATCAAGCGGTTGAATATGCGCGAACAATTGATCAAAGCCGTCGAGATTATCCCGCTTGAGGTTGTCGTGCGCAACGTTGCGGCGGGTTCTATGTCCAAACGGCTGGGGATAGACGAAGGCACACCCCTGCCCCGACCCGTGGTCGAGTTTTACTATAAAGACGATGCTCTGAACGATCCGCTGGTCACCGAAGAACACGCGGTCGCATTCAACTGGGCGACCCAGCAGGATCTGGATGACATGGTGGCGCTGGCGCTGCGGGTCAACGATTTCATGTCCGGCATGATGATGGCAGTCGGCATTCACCTGATCGACTTCAAAATTGAAATCGGGCGCATATATGACGGTGATTTTCAACGCCTGATCATCGCCGACGAAATTTCCCCCGACAGTTGCCGACTGTGGGACCGCGAAACCGGTGAAAAGCTGGACAAGGACGTGTTTCGGCGCGATTTGGGCAATTTGGCGGATGCCTATACCGAAGTGGCCAACCGTCTGGGTTTGTTGCCGCGCAATTCCGGTGCGCCCACCGGCCCCAGATTGGTGAACTGACATGAAGGCGCGGGTATTCGTTACACTGAAACCGGGTGTGCTTGACCCACAGGGCGCCGCCGTGAAACAGGCGCTGGGCAGCCTTGGATTTGACGGGATCAGCGGCGTTCGGCAAGGCAAGGTACTCGAGCTTGATCTCAGGGCAAGCGACGTTGAAGCGGCCCGCGCACAGGTTGCCGACATGTGCGAACGCCTGCTCGCCAATACGGTCATCGAGGATTACACCGTGGACATTACACCTTGAAAGCGGGCGTCGTGGTTTTCCCGGGGTCCAATTGCGATCGCGATCTGGCCGTGGCATTTGAGCGGGCCTTTGGCGAAAAGCCCAAAATGATCTGGCACAAAGATGTGGACCTGCCCGCAGGGCTGGATATCGTGGGCCTGCCCGGTGGATTTTCGTTTGGCGATTATCTGCGCTGCGGCGCTATTGCGGCGCGTTCGCCTATCTGCCGTGCCGTGGTCAATTTTGCGCGCGCCGGGGGTTACGTGCTGGGTATATGCAACGGATTTCAGGTGCTGACTGAATCCGGGCTTTTGCCCGGCGTTCTGATGCGCAATTCCAACCTGAAGTTCATATGCAAAGATGTTGAATTAAAAGTAGAAAATACAGATTGCGATTTTACGTCGCGCTATGAAACAGGCCAACGCGTTGTGGTCCCCGTGGCCCATCACGACGGTAATTATCTGGCGGACGCGACGCTGGTTGAACGCTTGCAAAAAGACCACCGGATCGCATTTACCTATTGCGACAATCCCAACGGCTCTGTGCGCGATATTGCCGGTGTTCTGTCTGAAAACCGCCGTGTTCTCGGAATGATGCCCCACCCCGAAAGGGCCAGTGATGCCGCCTTGGGCGGAAATG
>Ga0114932_10003213_pt1 | contig 16289 bp, 20 predicted proteins | sample 2SBtaG_2_FD_87286 | JGI IMG/M metagenome (GOLD analysis project Ga0114932, IMG submission 87286) | Deep subsurface microbial communities from Kolumbo volcano to uncover new lineages of life (NeLLi) - 2SBTROV12_ACTIVE470 metaG | ecosystem: Environmental > Aquatic > Marine > Volcanic ... | reverse complement strand
TGTTCTGTTTTCTTTTTACCAGACACCTTTGGATATTCCTCCCAGCTCCCCCAACTCTTATCCTCAGCTGGAATGAACAATTTCATCACTCAAAAGTTATCTTGGAATCTTGTCAATTCGTTTCCCCACTCAACCTTTTACTGGGACGGGTTGGACGGATCAAGGGTTCTTGTCCACTTCCCCCCTGCCGACACCTATAATGCCCAGGCAGATGTGAGAGACGCAATCAGAAGTATCAAGGGGTTCAAGAACAAAGAGACCCTCTCCTCCTCTCTTATGCTGTATGGAAACGGAGATGGTGGAGGAGGTATTTTTTGTTAAACTTTTAGTTGTTCTTTTTTCACATAGTTTGTGTATGTTTAGGTCCTCTTCCAAGTCATCTTGAGCAGCTCAAAAGAATATCATCCCTCCCATCCTCCTCTTCCCTCCCCAACATCAAATTCGCATCCCCAAATGATTTCTTCTTAAAGTTAAGAGAGGAAATTGAAAGTGGGGAGAGGAATGTGCCAATTTGGAGTGGAGAGTTGTATCTTGAGCTTCATCAAGGCACTTTCACTTCCCAAGCTTGGACCAAGAAGTTTATCAAATAATTTAATACTTTTTTTTAACATTTTTTTCTCTCCTAGATACAACAGGATGTGTGAAGTGGTTCTTCATGATTTGGAGTTGGTTTTAAGTTGGTTGTGTGTATTGGGGAAACTGGTGGATGGAGATGAGAGACGGAATGAGGTGAATTTGCTCTGGGAGGATGTGTTGCTGAACACTTTCCATGATTGCATTCCAGGGAGCTCGATCGGGTTGGTGTACGAGGACATGCATCACAGCTACGAGACCACCCTAGATAAAGCTCAAGACATGCTAGTTTGGGGACTTGATCAGTTGATGGGAGATAATCAAGAAGAAATGAAGGAGGGGAAGGAGGAAGAACAGATGATGATTTGTAACTTAACACCATTTGAAAGATTTCAGGTAATTCAACTTCAGTCCACTTCCCAGGATTCCATCCCATCCTTTCATCATGATATTTCCTTCAAAACTGAGAGGAGAGGAAGATGTAGTCTTCATTCTGATTTGGGAGATGAAGATATTAAAAGAGAATTAGTGATAGTTAGGGTTCCTCCATTCTCCATTTCTCCCATTGATGCAGTAACCATTCCTATCAACAATCCTCTTTCTCTTGTTACTATGGATTCAGGATTTGAAATCGAAAACGAGTTCTTCAGGACAAAGATAGATTCATTTGGAAGAGTCAGTTCTTTTGTTGTGCTTGGAGGAGAGTATGAGAGGGAGATGATTCAACCTGGAAAATATGGGAATGAAGTTTTCAGACTGACCAACACTCCATTCTTTTGGGATGCTTGGGATGTAAGATCGCATTTTCAATCTTGTTTTGTTGTCATTTATCAAACTTTTATATTCATTTCTTTTTATAGGTGATGCCTTATGCTAATGACACCAAAGTTTCCCTCGCCTCCTGTTGCTTGTCCCCTGACAAAGTAACATCTCACATCTTGGAGCAAACTCCTCAAAGAATCTCCATCAGATTCGATTGGGAAGATGTAGAAACTGCATCTTCTATGTCTCAGATTATTTGGGCATCAGCTTGTTCCCCCATTCTCCACTTTGATACGACTGTAGACTGGCATGAGAACAGGAGGATGCTCAAGGTGGACTTCCCCTTCCATCTCCACACCTCCTCCGCCACCTTCGAGGTTCAGTTCGGGAAGGTGGAGAGACCAACACACACAAACACCTCCCATGACTGGGCCAAGTATGAGGTGTGTGGTCACAGATTTGCATGTCTCTCTGAGGCTTATTGTACAGGAGGGGTTGTGAACGATTGCAAGTATGGATGGACTGCCAGAGGTCAAACTCTTTCTCTATCTCTTCTCAGAGCTCCCAAAGCCCCAGATGAGATGGCAGACATGGGCATCCACAGGTTCAGATATGGCTTAGTTGCCTTCCAAGGGTTGGGGAAGGAGGAGGCAGAAAGAAGAATGGTGAGAGAAGGTATTTTGTTCAACTCCCCTCTCCATTCTCTAATGACCTCCTCACCAACTCCTAAATTGCTCCCAATCACCCTCTCTGCCCAGAACAAGGGGGGTGAGGGGGTTGTCATTAGCACTATGAAGGTTCTTGAAGATTCCAATAATGGGATCTTGGTTAGATTGTATGAGAGTCTAGGGGGGAGAGGGAAGGTGAGTTTGGAGATTCAGTTGCCTATTTCAGAAGCAAAGGAAACCAACATATTGGAGGATCCCATCACAAATTTGCCTATTACCCCCCACATAAATGGATGGACTGTAGATATCCCAGAACTGCTTCCATACCAAGTGAAGTCTATTGTGTTAATTAGATAAAAAGGTGAAATATATAAAATTGGTTTCATGAGCTGTTGATTTGGTTTATTTGGGTTTTAATTGTCTATCATTTATCTAGCTGTATTTATCCCTCCATTCTTGAATCTTCCCTTGTACTCCTGGGTTCTGGGTAAGAGGAGTGGACCTATTCGATTTTGATATTCCTACTATATTCTTCTCTTCTACTTCAGATCCCCCCTTTTCTTCCTCCTCTTGCTTCTTTTCTTCCGAGTCCCGACTTTGTCTGTGGAGGGATATCTTTTTTAGAAGACTTGCAACCTCACTCTCATCATCCTCCTCCTTTCTTGGATCCCTTCCAAACCCGCCCTTTAAACTCAAAGGAGTTGGTAAAATTCTCATGGATGGTGTAGTGATCTCGGTTCCCTGTCTCCTCCTCTTTTTGGGTGTTGGGGAATCGAAGGGAAGGGAAGACACATTTTTTGAAATTTCATTTTTCCACCGTTCAAAGAAAATTTGTTTTTTAAGTCTGTTCATCTCTAAAATCAGAAGTTTATTAATTCCTCTCATTGAATATATGTGATCAATGCCATTATTACAATCTGCTACCTTTTCAGCCTGATCGGGGTTGATTTTTACTGTTTGATTAAGAGGTGAAATTGTGGGTTTGAAATTTGAATCTTCATTCTCTTTGTTCGTCGGCGAGTGGAATATTTGGGATGATTTGGAGAATATACTATCAATTTCTTCATTATTCAGCACACCTTTCATATTTTGGCTATCTTAAAAATAAATTATTTTGCGGATTTTATGTTGAAAATCGCCGCTAAACATTAGACAAAATTGCTATTTTTTAAGCGTTATTATCTCAAGATTTCTGGTTGTTAAATTATTATATATACATCAATATTATGTATTATACCATCTTTTATCAAAAGAATATCTGATTTCTCTTCATACTGACCTAATTTATGGAATTTTTCATGTTTTTAATCTTTTCAGGTCAGTTTTCACATTTTCCTGGATCCATACTCAATACCACGAAGCAATAGAACATTAAATGGATTTAGAAAGACCACAATCCCCATCAAAAATTACAATGTTGGCGGAATTAAGCCAGGAAGATACCCCCTTAGGTGAGAAAATCAGTCTGTTTGTCTTTTTTGACATTCATTTTTTTTGTCTTTCAGGCTCTGCTTTGCGGAAGCTTGCTTATAAGGCTGTTAGGTACAATAAAGAGTCAGATGAGGTGACATGTAGTGGGCTTACACAAACAGAGATGCCACCTGAGATGTTTAGGGATCAATTATGGAGAGCTTTTCGTTTGAAGTTTACTGACCCTGAATTTGACGAGCTTGTGCTATTCATTGACAATGACAACAATGGGACTATCAATGGTTCTGAATTCTTTGTGAGGTTCATCCAGCTAGCCTTCCAAGAGAGGTCTAAGAAGAGGACCCTTCAGCTGGAGAAGAACAGGAGGGATGAAGCGAAGAGGGTGAGGGAGATTGAGCAGAGAATTGTGGAGGCTGAACAGAAGATGGAGCTGGAGGTGGACTTTGACTACACCAACGCTGATAAGGAGAGTGCTATGAGGAAGATGTCCCTTGCAAGTTTTAAGTATGACAAGAACCACCCCTCCTCTCTTGGGTTGGATGGGTTTGATGGGTCTGATCTAAGCCCTGGAGTGTTCAAGGAGATGTGCAAAAGGACTTTCAATATGAAGCTGACAAACAAGGAGGTGGCTGCTCTCTTGGATATCTTCGATAAGGATGGGGATAGAAAGATATCAACCTCTGAGTTTCTCAACCATTTCTTTAGGTAAGAATCTTGCTTTTTATCTCTGTGATCCTGAGATGAGTCTTCTTATTTTTATTATGTCGCTAACTTAGGTTGGGATTCACCCAGAGATCTGAAACGCATTCCAAACAACTTGAGAAGCAGAGAAGAGAAATCCAGATTTCAGAAGAGGAACAATCACTAAAGCTAGAGAGGCAGTCTAAGAAGAATGAAATGAAGGTGGATTGGGAGTATGGGACAGAGGATGTGGAAAGGGCGATGGCAAAAATGACAGAAAGCGCGAAAAAGTTTGACCCAACCCATCCCTCCTCCATGGGGTTGGAGGGCTTCCAAGGGGCGACCATGACTCCTGGTGTCTTTAGAGAGATGTTAAAACGAACTTTTAACATGAAGTTAAGCAACAAAGAGCTGGCGGCCCTCATCAATGAGATCGACCAGGATGGGGATAGAGAGATCTCATGTCAGGAGTTCATCAGATCCTTCAAAAGAGTTGGCTTTGAGCAACGATCCACCTTCCTATCTGAACAGCTAGACAAGCAAAGGTCTGATAACTATGAGAGGGAGCAAGAGCACTTGAGGAAGATCAAGCACCAGGAGGATAAGGCAGAAACTCAGGTGGACTTTGACTACTCAGATGAGGATAAGGAGAGTGCTTTGAATAAAATGAGAATCGCAAGTTTTAAGTTTGACAAGAACCACCCCTCCTCTCTTGGGTTGGATGGGTTTGATGGGTCTGATCTAAGTCCTGGAGTGTTCAAGGAGATGGTTAGAAGGACTTTCAATATGAAGCTGACCAGTAAGGTTGGTGATATTATTATTGATTGGCTAACAAAAATATGATTGATCATAGGAGGTGGGAGCGATGGTAGATTTCTTTGATTCTGATGGAGATCGAATGGTATCAACATCTGAGTTCTTGAACCATTTCTTCAGGTGATACATTTTGTTTAATTGCAATATTTTTTTCGAATGGATGTAGATTGGGATTTGAACAGAGAGGTGAATTTCACACAACCCAACTCCTCAAACAAAGGAAGCAGAATGAAGATAGACTTGAACATCAAAGGCAAATGTTGGAGACCGCAAGAAAGAATCGTGAGGTGGAGATTGATACAAACTTTACACAAGAGCATCTTAGATCAGGATTGGAAAAGATAGAAATTGTTGCCGCAAAATATGACAAGAATCATCCTTCCTCTGTCTCCCTTGATGGGTTTCAGGGAGCTTCCATGACCCCTGGGATCTTCAGGGAAATGTTGAAACGAACTTTCAATATCAGACTTTCTCCCAAGGAGTTGGGGGCTGTAATGGGGTTTATTATTGAATTTCTTATGCAACACTATTTTCATCCCCTTTTTTTTTTAACAATAGTTTCTTTGATTCTGACAATTCTGGGGATATTGATTCTGCCGAGTTCCTCCTCCACTTCTTCAAATGTGGGTTTAAAGCCAAGAATTCCAAGAAGACTGCTCAGCTCAAGAAGATTAGGAAGGAGGAAAGGAAGGAGAGGGAAACTCATGAGAGGATCATTCGTATGCAAGAAAGCGAGAAGAGGGCCAAGCTTCAGTTTGGAGAGAGTGATCGCCTATCTGCTTTGGAAAAGTTGAGAGTGGTGGCTAGGCAATTCATCCACAATTCCTCCGCCACACAAGATATGCTTTCAGCATTTAAGGGTCCCTCACTTTCTGCTGAAGCCTTTAAGTTATTCATTCTTCTGCTTTTTTGTTGTTAATTCCTTTAATAAGTTTTTGTTTTTGTAGATATTTGTTCAAGAGAGTTTTCAGGATCGCTCTCACATTCCCAGAAACAGGAGCTATGGTGGATATTCTGGACAATAATGGGAATCAGATGGTAGATGGGAGTGAATTTACTCGCATCCTCTTTCGATTGGTGAGGATGGAGCAGAAAAAGATGTTGGGGTATGAGCTTTCCGAGGAGGAGATGAACAATGTGAGACCGCAAACCTCCTCCCCGATGATGTCTCCAATCAAGCCAAAAGGCCAGTTTTCCGTCTCTTCCAGACCCAAAACCCAAAATATCTCTATCCAAACTGATTTCCCCCTTGAAGATTTCAACTTTGGATCATTGGGGGAGAATGAAGAGGAAGAGATGATGATTCCAGATAGCTTCCAGAAATATACTCCAAAGAGGACTGGCGATACATCAATGGTCAACAGCATCATCCAAAGGAACAACTCACCTCAGTCTAGACATGGTCGAAGAGGAAGAGCTCGAACTCTCCCACCCACATCTCCTTCACCCAATGGCAAGAGGAGAATGCCCCAATCGCCCAATGTTTCTGTGTTCCAGTCAGAATCTCAACAAAACCTCCACCAACCAAACCACCAACCTAACGATAAGAGGGGGAGGAGTGTCTCCATGAAAGAATTGGGAACTGTAGACCAAAAAGTAGAAGAGGATATTCCATCCACTGTTGATAGGTTTACACAAATGAAAGAGAAACGAGCAGCTTCAAGAAAACGATCAAGACGAGTGCGAACTCCTTCAAAGCCTTCTTCTCCTCCATCCTCAATAAACTTCTTCTTCCCAACCCTCTTTTCAAGCAGTCCTGTTTTACATTTTGATAGTGTGAGAAGCCTTCAAGATAGTCAGAAGATGGAAGAGGCGATTCTGGACAAGAACCCTTCCATGGATGTCTTGGGTACTGGTGGGGAGGAGGACTTTAGTCAGTATTATGTTTAAAGGGAATAGAAAAATAAGAGAATAATAGAATTGAAAGAGAGAGAGGATATTAAAACAAATAATCATCATACAGATAAAAAACCAAACAAAACATCTTATCCAATCTTATTTTTATATATTTATGGGTTTATGATAAAACTTTCTAATCATCTAATTTGGCAGGGTTCATGAAGTCATTGGAATCTAAATCTTGTTGGAGCATCATCAGCTTCACCATTGGATTCCGCATGAGAGTGTTTGTCCAATGAGAGCCCCTTCTCCCCTTTACAACTCGTCTCTTTCCACCCTAGAAAGTAAGTAATTAGTAGTTTTTGTTTTTTAACTAGATATTGTGTTTACTTGGATGGCTTCAATTTGAGAAAGGTTGCAACTTATCTCTTCCCTGACAATTGTAACAGAATCAAGTAGTTCCCTCTCCTCCTCTGATGTGAAGTGAGTCCTCAAAACTTCAAGGATGGGACTGTCCTCTCTCATGTTCTCAAGCAACTGAATAGGGGTGTTCCCCTCCCAATCCTCAATACAAAGAATGGAAGTCGTCAATGAGGAGGATGATGATACAATTTCAGAGCAAATCAAATCGCATATTTTACTCCTTTCATCCCCCAGGGCACAACACACATGAAGAGGGGTTCTACCAAATCCATCCACCTATCCCATAAAGAAAGCCTAAAAACAAAATAAAATATATCCTCAAACCTCCCACACAAGGTCTGGACAGTGATGAATGAGAGAGTGGAGAATGGGTTCATCTCCCCCAATCACAGCAGCATGAAGAAGTGAAGGCTTTGACCCAAATCTCTCTCTTGTACGAAGAAGCTCTTCAACCAACAAATCTTTGGTGGAGGAGAAGGGGTAGATAGAATCAAAATGGAGTAAGATATGCAAAAAATCATCCCTTAATCTTTGGTAAACGCATATGAACAGATCCCTCACACAGGCTTCCAAGCCAAAATTAGCACATCTACTTTTGATAAACTTCCCAACTGTAGAACTGGCACAGCTCAGTCTCCTAGCATACTCCTCCTAAAAAAAGAATAAAATATTTTAATTTTATCATTTGATTCACCTCCTTAAATCTCTGTTTTGTGAGTCCTAGATGTTTCTTGAATCTCAAATATCGAACTTTCTTTTGCAACACCATCACACCATATCGAATTGTGAGGAACTTCTTTTCAACTCTGCTCTTCCTGAAAGCGGTTTGGATCCAAGTGGCCGCCTCATCTTCTATCATGTTATTCACCAAAATCATCGCCAAACCCATTCGAAAGATGGACTGGATCTTGATAGAGGCCTCCAACATGGCTTTTGCTCTTTTCTGCTTTTTTATCAATCGCCTGAATGCTCTAACTAGGAACAAAGAGGCTTTTTTGTAATTGAAAATGTTCCTTGACAACCTTACTCTAACTTGACACTGGATATTTCTGGCAGCCATATATCGAGCAAGATGAAGTCTTTTTAACCAATGTTTGACCCCTCTTTGGATAAAAACGACTTTCTTGGCTTGTTCCATGTATTTCTTCTTGAGAAGATATCCAATTACAAGCCCAGTAAGTTTTTTCAACCCTTTCCTCACTTTCTGGTAGGAAGCTCTTTGAAGATTCCCCCTCTGCCTAGATTGGATCTTAACTGCGAAGGAGGAGTACTTCCAAACATTGATCTTATCAAAGCTATCCTGCTTCATGAATATAAGTCTCTTCCCCTCCTGCCAATGCCCAAGTGGAAGTGATTCTTCCAGGATTCTTTTTGAAAGGTCTTCTTTGGATTCATCTCCATCAGATTTCATGCTCATATTTTCAAACACCTCCAACTGATCCAAGGTTTCGATCACCTCCCCCCAAGTCATTCTAATCGGATAGCCCATATTTCTAATCTTCACGATATCCATCACACCCCCAAACCTACAAATTGCAATGATGAGAAAACTCCTTCAGATCTTAATAAAATCATATCTCACCTCAATTGGTTCATGATCATCGGAGAATCTAAAATCTCACAACTCTTCTCAGTATTGGGCTTTATGGTCCTCACAAAATGAGTGTCTGTTGCTGATAAAATAATCATAAGTCTCTCTAACTGTCCAACAAATTTGGAAGCAATTGTGTCTAGGCTCTTCTTGCTCGACTTCTTCCTCCTCTTCATGGAAACTGATTTCCTCCTGCTCCCCACTCTCCCCCCATCATTTGAAGAAGATCCGTCGGCCTTGGGAGGAGGGGTGTACATCTCACACAAAATCACATTCTCAGAAGATTTCACAGCGTTCTCGAGGTCAGGCAAGAGTTTGTCTCCATTCTTCTCCACAAACCCCTCTACATGATAGTTTACTTGCCCTGCGAAGTGGGAGATACCGAAGAGCTCATTGGCATAGCGCTTGGAGGGGAGGAAGTGGGGGTTGGTATCATCAGACTGCTTTTGCTTTTGGTAGAGGGAGGAAATGAAGGAATCATCATCTCTGCTGAGAGAACAAGTCTCGTTGAGGGTTGGGAAAACTCCATTTTTCCCCTCAATGAGAGTCAGACACAGCTGGTTGCTGGTGAATGTGACGAAGGAAGAGTCGATCCCCTCCTCCTCATACAGAGCAATCTCCTTCTCAAACACATTGCTGTTGAAGAGGGAATGGAGTTTTTCATTGGCAAAGTTGATGCAGAGCTGTTCAAAGGAGTTTATGTCAAAAATCTCGAACCCAAAGATGTCGAGAATACCAATGTAGCTGAGACTGCCTTCCTTCTCCTGCTTCTCATCGCAGAGCATCTTGTTCACCTTTGCCACCAGCCAGCTAAACAACCTGGAGTAGATATCCTTTGCAAGAGCATCTCTTCCATCCTCTGCTTGGGAAGAGGTGAGACCAGAGACATAAACAGAAGCCCTCCCACCTCCTTGAACTATTCTGTGTGTGAGGGCGAAAGAGAGAGAATCTTTCTCCAAAGAGAGCAAAGAGCAGCTTTCCACCAGCTGATGACATGATTGGGGAGAGGGCGAGCAAGAATCGTTGAAGCAAAATGAATCTTCCTCCTCCTCCTTATTCCCTCCATCTGATACATCGTCCTCCATCTCCATTTTCTTCTCTTCCCCCTGTTCTGAGAATTGGATGTTTCCAAGATGGAGGATGCCCTTCAGAATGGAGAAGATGGAGGTCACTTCTTGCTCAGAAAACCCTACCTCGGCCATGCTCCCTAACACCTCCTCCAACTCCAATTCCAGCACATCTGCCTCTTTCTCATGCTCTTCCCTCATGAGATACTCAAAGTCTGAGGGCTGGATATTGTGGTGGTGGGAGGCCAGGTAGAAGATATGGTAGTTCCTCTCCCCCTCTTGCTGTGAGATCACTCTAGACTTCTCCAGCAGGTAGGTGTCGATGAAGGCCCCTTGGATAGACCCACCGGCGGAAAACAGCAGCTTGAGGAACTTACCAAACCTAGAGGAGTTGTCGTTTCTGAGCGTCTTGGCGTTTCCAAAGGCTTCTAGGATGGGGTTGCAGGCCAAGATCTTCTCTTCCATTCCCACATCAGAACTCTCTTTCGTCTCTACCCCGGTCAGGGAGGAGGACAGGTGGCCCAGATACCTCATGATCAGCTTACAAGCTTCAGTTTTTCCAGCTCCAGACTCCCCAGAAATGATGATGGCCTGGTTTTTGGGTTTGGAGGTGGAAGAAGATTGACTTCTCGTGAGGTGTGAATGGGCGGAATGGGCAGTGGAGAACACGTGAGGAGAGATACGGACACCACGTCCAAACACAGAATCGGAGGGATTGGAGGGGAGGTCATAGAGGGCGGGGATGGTCTTATATGGATTGATGCTGATGAGGATGTCCGAGACAGCTGTGTAGATCTTCCCCTCTCTAAACCGCTTCTTGACACTATCAAAAGAGAAAAGGATGAAATGATTCATTCACTATATTATACTTGAAGAGAAGAGGACCCTCAGAAAATGAGGAGAGAAGAGACAACTCATCATTTTCTCCTAAATGATCTGCTTCAAAGGTCCAAACTTCCTCAGGGGGGAGATACAGCTCTTTTTGCTTGCTTGGCGAGAAAACTTTAATCTTTTCATCCTCCTCATCCACCTTCCCAAACCCCCTCTTCCCTTCACTATCCTCCACCAGATCTGCGATTTCATACAATTCCTCACAATGTCGAATCCAAACTTTTCCAGTTCTATTTATTTCATAATTTTTACTACAACCCAAAATAATCGGACAAAAACCTGTTTCCAAGAATCATGAAAATTTCAACAGGTTGCTAAAAATGAACTTTGATGATATGAATATCCACTAGGAAAACAAAAAAAGAACCTTATCAGATTTTAAAATTATATTTACATGCAATGATACTAGAAAAACAAGTTTTCATACAAAAGTCACGTTATAAATCAGATTTTTTTAAATACCCGAAAAATGTAAAAAAGTGCTTTGCTAGTTTCAAAAGCAAAATAATAGATAAAAACGGTTTTTATAAGCAATATAACTGCAAAATTAATTAACTCATAAACCCATTCCTTGATAATTTAGAAGTTTGATTTGGATTTATCTTTAACAATATGGAGTTTGAAACATCTGTTTCGAATGAACCACAAATCACTTATGAATCTGCTTCCTTCACCAAGATCTGGAGGGCTTCATCGGCTTCCCCCTTCCCTCTAACAGCTTTAGATAAGGCGAAGGAATGATTGATGCTGGTATAAAGGCCAGTTTCAGGGTCGATGACTCCAATATTCACTTGACATGATCCATATTCATCTGACCCCAAAATCTTATTTGTCCAAGAACACTTCCTGGGGATATAAAGATCGACATTTTGTCCCTTTGCGTTTTGCATATTTGATAGAATATGAAGGAATTCAACCTATGAGTGATACAGTATGATGATAATACAAAGATACGATGACAACAAATGCGATTTGATGCATCGACTTTTCATATTTTGAGCAATTGTAACTTTACAACTCAAATTAAGAGATAAGAATTCAACTTTAGTGAATAATATACTAATAACTTGACACATACAATCAAATAGATATCTTTAACTGGATCAAAAAATGTTTTAATAATGTTTTTCATCACGAACCGAAGGTCTTTTTTAGATAATCGAAAATTGCCAAAAAAACAAAAAAGAATTGTTCAAGGAAATGGAAAAAAAGAAGGAGGAAAAATAGAAAATGTGAGTAAGGTGATCATAAAGCTTTAATTATTAGGGTCACATGTGTGTTTCTAGGGTGGTGATACCTGGTTTAGAACCTCATGAGGTGGGGTTTGTCTCCTTTTTTGAGCGAGAAGGTGGATCTGAGATAAGCTTCCATTAATTCCACACCCTGCACGTGGGGAAGAAGTGCATCGTCAACTGACTTCTGCATGGTCCTCCTCTCCTCAGTGAGAGCCTCAGATGGGTTGTGTTCAGGTTGGTTGTCGAACATCTCTTCCTTGCTTTCCTCCCTCTTCCTGGCGAAGAAGTTGTCGTTGATCTCTTCCACCTCAACCCCTTCCACACTTACAGAAGATGAGGTTGGCATCACGTACCCCTGGTTCACCCGCCTCAACGGCACCCCATTCAAGCAAAAGGGACCTATGTAAAATGAGACAGTCAAGTTGATTTGAAAATTAAATTAAATTATTAAAGTTGAATTTGGGAGTTATTCCTCATTTCTCATAATCTAAAAGTCATCAGAAACTCTTGGACATGAACACAAAAAGAGGAGGGGGGAAGGGAGGGCGAGACTTCACTTTACATAAAACCCCATATGCCCAAACCCGCCCCGAGTAACACCACCTGAGTGGCATCCCCCCTCTTTTTGGTCCTTTCCACCCTTAGTAAAGAGAGGAGAAGACCCAAGAGGTACGACGACTTTGAGGTCATTCTCCAGTAAAACCTCTCTTTCAGGGGAAGAGACGCTCCTCCATTATCGTTATTTTATAATCATTGGAATACCCCCACCACTTTTTATTAAATTCTACCATCCGCTTCATCAAACCTGTCACTAAGAGGAGTCCACTAGCCAATTGCTTCAAAAACACAACTCTCTTCCCTCTGAACCTTCCAGCCAATAAAATCAACACAGAGCCGGGAGCAATCCCCTTTCGAAGCTTAGGGGCTCTATTACTTCTTTTTCTTGAAACTAAAGGGACTGGGGTATCATCAGCTGGGTAAAATTTGGAAGTTTTAGCCACAAAATCCCAATTTCGATTGGTCTAAAATCAAAATGTCATTTGGTTCAAGTCATAATTGGAAATATAAAACAAAGAAAACCGTCGAGGGGAGCCTATAAGTTACACCACGAGATTGTGTATTCACACGAGGAGTTCTTCCCATTTTTGATAATCTTCAAACTATAGACAGCGATGTTGAGATGGTGGTAGGAAACAACCAGAAGAGGTCGTACCTTGGAAAGAGAGATAATAAAGGGACACATTTAGATACTTAGAGATAAATAGAAGACATAAAAAACCATGGAAATTAACTATAATAGATAGGAGACTTAACAAAAGGGGAAATTATTATATGAAACCCTTTAGATTATACCACAAACAAGATCAAAAGAAAATGAAATAAAATCACTTGAATAAAATGAATTCAAAAAAGGCTTATTTAGATGCATTCTTTTACATAATTAGAATATAAAGATGATCTGATCAAATAATAATAGAATATTCTAGATAAAAGAATGGATAAATAAATTAATTCAAACTTAATTTAATAACTTTATGAAGGCTCAAAGTGAAGCAATCGATTAGAAAATCATAGTTTCTACATTTAAACCAAGAAAACAGTTAAAATGATTAGAATTCTTCATTTTATTAGATAATATGTTGATCTATATCTCTGAAAAAGGTTATCTTAATTTCTGAAATAGATATCTTTTATCATTAATTTTGTCCTGAATCTTGGTTTTTGAGAATCGGGTTTAGATTAAAGATAATCCTGATATGTGTGAATAAAATAAAACATATCAAGTTGTGTATTCAATGAAGTTCGCGATCATCGATGGTAATATTTATTACCATCGTCCTGTTTAATAAAGTTATGGCCGATTTTATATTCCAATTTTTTGTTCAGTTGAAAAGGCTTGACAAACAGACGACGCGTATGTCCTCAAACAAGCATAATAGAAGGCCTTATTCATCATCCAATGTAAGAAAAGGTCGTACATATAGGTCTCAAAAGAAGATAGTCGGAAATTATGAAATAGGTAGGTGAAGGAGACGTTTGTAAGATGAGAATTGACAACAGACATTTTCCATTTCATCTCCCCCTTTGAATTTTTTGATCAAAAACAGGCAAATTACTTGGAGAAGGTACGTTTGGTCAAGTAAAGGAGGGGATACACCGACCTACAAACACCAAAGTGGGTGTGAAGGTGTTGGAGAAGAGCAAGATCCAAGACCAGGGTGATGTGAGGAGAGTGAACAGGGAAATTAAGATTCTGATGAGATGTGGCTGTTTTAATGTTTCCGAGGTCTTCGAGGTGCTGGACACGCAAAATGCCATCTACCTAATTATGGAGCACATCGATGGAGGGGAGTTGTTCGACTTTATAGTGAAGCAGAAACGGTTGGAGGAGAGGCAGGCTTGCTTCCTCTTCCATCAGATCTTGGATGGTCTTGAGTACCTCCACTCAAACAACATCTCCCACAGAGACATCAAGCCAGAAAACATCCTCCTCCAATCCTCCCCCGCTGGATGGATAGTGAAAATAATAGATTTTGGGCTTTCCAACACCTTTGAGGATGGGCAGCTGCTGAAGACGGCTTGTGGTGAGAGCTTAGATTTGATCTTAGATTTGAATTGATCTTAGATTTCATGTTTCTTTTGGGATTTATTGAGTTTTACTTGTTCTAGGATCTCCCTGCTATGCAGCACCAGAGATGATAGCTGGGAAGCGGTATGATGGTTCCAAGAGTGATATCTGGAGCTTGGGGGTTTGTTTATTCGCCTGTTTGAGTGGGTTTCTACCTTTTGAGGATTCCAACACTGCCAAGCTGTACAAGAAGATCCTCTCCGCTAGCTACAAACCCCCCTCCTTCCTTTCCACCTCAGCCAAGGATCTGATTGCGAGGATTTTAAACCCAGATCCAGCTACGAGGCCTACCATTGCTCAGATCAGAGACCACCCCTGGTGTGGGTTGGTGGGGAAGGAGAAGACCCCTAGACATCGCCTTTCAGCAGCAGCTCTGATGGCTCCTCCCCCAGTAGAACACCCCCTCCTCGAGGAGAAAAAGGAAAATGAAGAGACAACTGAGGGGGGAGAGGAGAATTCTACTTCAACACCTTTATCTGACCCCTCTTCGGGGCTGTCTCACATCCACCCTGAACTGGTGGCTGACCTGGATAGCCTTGGGATAGACAAGAAGGAGCTCTCTAAAGCCCTCGATAAGAAGAAGCTAAACTCCCTCACTGCCACCTACAAGATACTCCGATCCAAGCTACTAAAGAAAAAATTGAGTGAGGGGGGTGTCAGGAGTGTGGAGGGGAAGGTGGGAGGTGGATCTGTATCCAGTGTGACATCATCGAGGAGATCTTCCAATCACAGTATCAGAGACTCAACCAACCCTCGCAAACCCAACATCCCTCCAAACCCTCACCCACCTCGTCCCAAATCTTCCCATATTCCAGGGAGTAGGAAAAGGCCAGTTGGGCCTGTTGCTCCAAGGAGGAGGGTTGTGGAGAAGGGGAAGAGGGAGGGTAGGACTCCTAGACTCAGGTTTGATGCTTTGGAGCCCAAACAGCAGAGACCTCTCACAGGAGGAGGCGGAACTAAAAGGGCTTATTTAGTGGGAAGGAGAGATGGTGGAGGAAGTAGAAGACCCAGTACATCGGTTGGTAAGAAGGGGAAGAATGTGAAGATCCCAAAGCTGAATCTAGCACCTCTCAAGTTTCTTTTTTCTTTTTTTAATATTATCATGTATTTATCATCAAACTTATTGTAGGTCAGGCAATAATAACAGGAAGAAGGGGCATAATGGAGGAGATGGAAAGAGGATAAAGTTGTCTGAGTTAACATCAAAAACTGAGAGGAGAGAAGAAGTTGCCCCTCCCTCATCCTCCAGCAACCAACCCATGACAGCTCGACCTAACATCCTCTCTTACAACCAGGACCCCTCCCCCCCTGGCAACGAGTCATCCCTCTTCCAAAGACCACCCACGAGGGGTGGGAGTAGGAATGGGACGAAATCAACTCCTGGGGTAATGATTGTGGGTGAGTTTGGTGAAGAGGAGGTGAAGGAAGAGGTGAAACCAGCTCCACCCTCTTCGAGACCGAGAACAAGTGGGGGAGGAGGGCGTTTTTCGAGGGGGAGGAAAGTTAAGGGTGAGGGGGATCCTCAAATAGATGGAAGAAAGCCTAGACCTGCCCCTCCCACTATTCATAATAATTCTACAAGGCCAAGGCCTTTTTCGAGAGGGAGGGGGGTGAAGCAACAAGATGGGGAACAAAAACAAGGAACATCCGTTCCAACCACAGAAGAATAGAAAGATACATTGA
>Ga0114932_10003207_pt1 | contig 16309 bp, 14 predicted proteins | sample 2SBtaG_2_FD_87286 | JGI IMG/M metagenome (GOLD analysis project Ga0114932, IMG submission 87286) | Deep subsurface microbial communities from Kolumbo volcano to uncover new lineages of life (NeLLi) - 2SBTROV12_ACTIVE470 metaG | ecosystem: Environmental > Aquatic > Marine > Volcanic ... | reverse complement strand
GTTGATTCTAATTTATAAGTTTTTTCAAATTCCACCTCTTCGGTCTTGGCAGTTCCTGTCATACCTGCTAAGCCTGGATATAAAAGGAAAAAGTTCTGATACGTTATAGATGCTAATGTTTGAGTCTCAGGTTGAATTTTAAGACCTTCTTTTGCTTCGATTGCCTGATGTTGTCCATCACTCCATCTTCTTCCAGGCATAACCCTTCCAGTAAATTCATCAACTATTACCGCTTCATCTTTTTTAATGATGTAATTTACATCTTTAACGAATAATTCTTTAGCTTTTAAAGCATTAGTAATGTAATGAGCCCACGGGTCTTTAGGATCGTATAAATCATTAACCTTCAAGGCCTCTTCACATTTAGCAAATCCTTGATCAGTTAATATACAACTACGTTGTTTTTCGTCTACTTCATAATCACCCTCTGGATCAATACCATCTTTACTCAACTCTTTCGCCTTAATTAGAGATAATGATAATTCTGCCGCTTTTTGATATTTTTCTTGTGGCCTTTCAATTTGACCAGAAATTATTAGAGGAGTTCTTGCTTCATCAATTAAAATTGAATCTACTTCATCTATTACGCAATAATTAAATTTTCTTTGAACTACTTCTTCGATTTCAGTAGCCATGTTATCTCTCAAATAATCAAAGCCTAATTCAGAATTAGTAGCATAGGTTATATCACATGCATAGTTTTTTTTCCTTTCAGAAGGACTCATATCTTGCTGAATTAGACCAACTGATAAGCCCAAAAAACGATGCACTTGTCCCATCCACTCAGCATCTCTTCGAGCTAAGTAATCGTTCACGGTAACAACATGTACACCTTTACCAGTTAAAGCATTGAGATAACAAGGTAGCGTTGCAACGAGAGTTTTACCTTCTCCAGTTTTCATCTCAGCAATTTGTCCTTCATGGAGAACCATCCCACCAATTAATTGCACATCAAAATGACGCATTTCTAAAACTCTTTTACTTGCTTCTCTGACGATTGCAAAAGCTTTTGGTAATGTTTCTTCTAATAGTTCCTTTTGTTTTTTAATATTTAACTCTGATGAAATTTTTGATTTGAGATTATGAGTTTCATTCCGCAATTCATCATCAGTTAATATGGATACGTCTTCTTCTAATAAGTTTATTTCTTCAACTATTGGTTGATATCTCTTTAACTTTCGTGTATTCGGGTCTCCCAACAAAAGTTTGAGCATAATTGTTTTTCCTCTAAAAAATTTATCCTATTACAATCATTATAAATTAGTGCGTTACAACTAAATGAGCAAATCCTATATCTCTTTATTTTTTTAAAAAGAAATTGATTCAGGTGTTAAATCAAATTTACTAAAGAAGTTATTGCATTTCTCTCAAAATTCTAGAATTTCCAAACTTATGAAATCAGTATATTTAATTAAACATTCAAAAGGTGCTCTTGGATTAAGATTATTTGGATTAGGTCCTAATCTTAAACCCACGAAAGGATTATTTAAACTTCAACGATTTCTACATCGTAATGCATTTTGGGCTAGGGATAGAACAATTAAAGATCTCAAAAAATGTCTTGCTAATAGCGATGTTGTTGTAAGTATTTGGTCTAATAATGAACCAGTTGGTTTTGGGAGAGCCTTGTCAGATGGTATTTATAGAGGCGTTTTATGGGATATAGTAATTGATCAAAATCATCAAGGGAAAGGTTACGGCAAGATGATTGTTAAAAATCTTTTAGAATCAAAGAAAATAAAACATACTAAGAAAATATATTTAATGACTACGAGCAAAAAAATGTTTTATTCGCAAGTTGATTTCAAAGAAGTTACTTCACAAAATCTTCTAGTACACGAAATATAAATTACTTCTTAAATAAAAAATATTTCGAACCTAAATAATTATTTAAGGCGCCAATAAATGCTCCTATCAACCAAGCAATCTTATAATTATCAATTAATCGACTCAAAAAAATAATTACTAGAGACATTTCTAAACCTCCTAAAAAATAAATTAAACAAAAAATAAAAAAAGATTTAATTATTTTTTTTTGTGAATTATCTCTAAAAACCCAAATCTTTGCAAAAACAAATGATGATAAAAGTCCTGTCGAGTAACCCAAGAAGGAAGCAAATATTATGTTTTTAAAAATTAAATATAATGAATTAAATACTAAGAAATTTATAAATGTTGCAATTAAACCTGAGATAAAAAATCTTAATATTTGATACTTATTTGCTTGAAAAATACTATTCAAAATTTTTAAAATTTTACTAACGTCTTTGATCTTTAAGATATAAATCTTGCATAAAGCCACCTTATAAACGGACCCAAAATAGGAACGGGGCCAAAAGTAGGACCACAAAAATCAAAATAATCTCTGTGTTCTTGGATTAAGCCATTGTCAGAAAATATCAAACGTGTAGTGCCAGGATATATAAATTCTTTACCCATAATTTTTAAACCCATAGTCCATTCTACAAATCCATAGTTTCCAGTGATTGAGATTGCATGAGTTTCCAAATAAACATCATCGCATCTTTTAACCAGCTTTTCTTGGGCCTCTACATAAGAATCTAATCCTTTCGTTTCCTGTGTTGGATCAATAAAGATAACATTCTCATTATAAAACTCTGCCCACTTTGCTTTTGTTGGTGCATCTTCCCCATAGGGTTTAGTAAATAATCCTCTTAAATCCTCAATAGAAACAGTAAGTGGCATTTAAAAATTTATATTTATCTATTAATTATATTTCAAATTTTTATTTTAAAAAAGTAATCATTCAAATAATCTGATTTAGCAGAATAATAGCCAACCAATTAATACCGCTTAAAAAGCGGATGAAGAGATTCGAACTCTCGACATTCTCCTTGGCAAGGAGATGCTCTACCACTGAGCTACATCCGCATAACTAGTTTATTTTATCTTAAAAAAGGAATGAAATGAACAAAACCTTACTTTTTTTGAAACTAATTTAAATTTTTGATTAAAGAACCCATCTCAATTGCTTGTAAAGCATAGTTCCAACCAAGGTTGTTTTTTATCCCAGCTCTTTCTAAAGCCTGTTGCATAGTATCAGTAGTTAAAACACCAAAAATAATTGGGACATTATTTTCATATGAAACTTGTGAAATACCCTTACTAGCCTCAGAAATAACAACATCATAATGAGAAGTTTCTCCTCTAATAACAGCTCCAAGAGCAATTACAACGTCATAGTTAGATTTTTTCAAAAGTGTTTTAGCTGCTATTGGCAGTTCAAATGATCCAGGAACCCAAACAATATCAATTTCTTTACTTGTTTCTGAAGTATCTAAACCATGCCTTTTAAGACAATCAAGACACCCAGATAATATTTTATTAGTAATTAAATCATTAAATCTTGCTACAACTATACCTACTTTTAAAGTAGAAGCATTGGTAAAAGATCCCTCAAAAATAGTCATTAAATTTTCTTTCTTATATATCTACACTCTCATGAAAAGGTACTAAGTTCAAACTAAGGCTGAAACAATCCCTGTTGCAAAAACTAAAACGAGCCAAACTGCAGCAATAGAATATATTTTTCTTCTACTTTCCTTCTGTCCATCTTCAGTAGAAGGTTGAGTTACATATAAAACGGGAACTCCTACTACCGCGATAAGAGAAGCAAATAAAAGAGCATTTACGAAGAAAAAATTAACTGCCTGCATGATTCAAACTTATTTTTAAATTATTATAGATACTATGATCTCATGAAAATGAATATTTTTGGAGAAAATTTACATACTTTTAGTCAGTTTTAAAATGCAAAACTAAAATATGTTCCTAATATCTATTTATAAATAATAAAAAGATGGAAGAAGATACGATAATTCAGAAGGATTTATTTGCAATTAATCATGAAGTTAAACGCCCAAACAACTCAAGTCAAATTCCTGAAGATTTATCTACTGAAGAATTAAAAAAAGAGTCGCAGAAAAGGCCGAGACAAAGAAAAAATTCTACTAATTTAATAAACAAATTCAAAAATAATTCAAATTCAGAAAGAAAGAATGATTGCATTAATGAAAAATCTTACAGTTATAAAACTGTTGAAAAACAAAAATTAACTCCAATTCTCAAACATTATGTGACATTAAAAGAAGAAAACAGCAATAGATTGTTGTTATATAGATTAGGTGACTTTTTTGAATGTTTTTTTGAAGATGCTGTATTAATATCTAACCTATTAGAAATAACCTTAACGAGCAAAGATGCGGGTAAAGATATTGGTAAAATTCCTATGGCAGGAGTCCCTTATCATGCAATGGAGAGATACTGCGCCGAATTAATTAAAAAAAACCATTCAGTAGTTATATGTGATCAGTTAGAAAAAAGTACTGGAAATTACGGAACACCACTGAAAAGAGGAATAACAAGAATAATTACGCCAGGGACTGTAATTGAAGAAGGGATGTTGGTTGCAAAAAAAAATAATTGGATAACTGCAATCCACTTATCAGAAAACATTTCAGAAGATTTATATGAATGGGGTATTTCAAGAGCTGATGTGAGTACAGGAGAATTATTAACAATGGAGGGACAATCAATCTCTAAATTATTCGATGAAATTATTAAATTAGATACATCAGAAATCATCATAGGAAGCAATGAAGAGAAAAAGTTATTAGAAAACCAAAATCAACAAATTACATATACTGTCACCCAAGAAACTTTTTTCAGTATTAATGAAGCATGTTCAACTATAAAAAATTATTTTCAAATTCTTAGTTTAGAGGGCCTAGGACTCAAGCATTTAAATAATGCAACTAAAGCACTTGGTGGCTTACTAAATTATTTAGAAAAAATCAATCCTTCAAATTTAGAGAACGATTCTTCTTTAAAAATTTCTTTAGATTTTCCACAAATACAATTTCCAAAAGATCATTTAATTATTGATTATCAAACTCAAAAAAATTTAGAAATAAAAAATACACAAAGAGAAAATAATTATGCTGGTTCACTTCTGTGGAGTATTGATAGAACATATACCTGTATGGGTGCAAGATGTTTAAGAAGATGGATAGACTCTCCATTATTAAATATTGATGAAATTAATAAAAGACAAAATATTATTTCAAACTTTTTAGAGTCTAAAAAGTTACGGACAGAAACCCAAAATATACTTAGAGCAATGGGCGATTTAGAGAGACTTTCAGGGAGAGCATGTGCAGGGCATGCTAGTCCAAGAGATTTAATTGCAATCTCAGAGGGGTTAAAAAAATTACCTAGATTAAAGTCTATTGTTGAATTATTTAAGTATGAAATCCCATCCTGGACGAATCAATTAAAAAATATTGATAATGAGCTTTTGGAGTTAGCCGATCTAATAAGCTTCAAGCTAGTAGAAAATCCACCTTTAAATACTAGTGAAGGAGGCATTATCCATGATGGGGTTGATAATGTGTTGGATGGCTTACGTAATTTAATAGACGACTACTCAGATTGGTTGAATCAAGAGTAATTAAAAGAAAGAAAAATTAGTAAAATATCAAATTTAAAAATTCAATTCCATAAAAACTTTGGTTATTACATATCAATTAATAAATCTAAAGTTAATTTAGCACCTGCTCATTGGATTAAAAGGCAAACTCTTACTAATGAGGAAAGATATGTAACCACAGAAATCAAGAATAGAGAAAGTAAAATATTTCAAGTCAAAAATCGCGCGGCTGCTAAAGAATACGAATTATTTTGCGAAGTAAGAAATCTTGTATCTTCCAAAATAAAAAGGATTAGATCCGTAGCAAAAGCTATTGCCTGTATAGATGCATTACTTGGTTTAGCAATTACATCATTAGAAAATAATTTTATAAAACCGACTATTTCACCCATTACTAATTTAACAGACCAACAAAGCACAAAGATTATTGGAGGAAGGAATCCTATAGTTGAACAACTATTAACAAATAGACAATTTATATCTAATGATATTTTGTTTAATAAGAAGCAAAAATTAATAATATTAACTGGTCCAAATGCAAGTGGAAAGAGTTGCTTTATTAGACAAATAGGATTAATACAAATTCTGGCTCAAATTGGAAGCTTCGTCCCTGCAAGCAAAGCCGATATTCAAATTGTAGATCGAATATTTACAAGAATTGGAGCCGTAGATGATCAATCAACTGGACAATCGACATTCATGGTAGAAATGTCAGAGACAGCATCAATACTAAATCAAGCGACATCAAACTCTCTTGTCTTACTTGATGAGATAGGAAGAGGGACCTCTACTTTTGATGGGCTATCTATAGCATGGTCAGTAAGTGAATATCTTGCAAAAAAAATTGTATGTAATACAATCTTTGCTACTCATTATCATGAACTAAATTATCTTAAAAATACAAATACAAACGTAGAAAATTTTCAGGTATTAGTAAAACAGAAGAAAGATCAACTATTTTTTTGTCATAAAATTGAAAAAGGTGGTGCGAACAAAAGTTATGGAATTGAAGCCGCTAAGTTAGCCGGGGTTCCTAAAGAAGTTATTAATAAAGCTATATTAGTTTTAGATTATTTAGAAAAAAATAATCAGTTGAATGCTCAAATTAAAATTAAATAAAATTTTAAACAGATTATATAAAAATTATTTTAAATAGTTTCTCTTAATAAGGCATTAACAGCTGCTGCGGCCATTGCAGCCCCTCCTCTCGTAGAGTTCATAACAATTCTAGGATAATTAGTGTTGAGTAATTTATTTTTACTTTGCCTAACACCAATAAAACCTACAGGCATTCCAATAATTAAACTAGGAATCTGTTGTGAATTCTGTATAATCTCTAATAAATTGACTAATGCCGTTGGAGAACTTCCAATAACAATAATTGGCGATTGACTTCCTGAATTTTTAGCAGATAATTCAATCCAACCTTTTTCTATCCCATAAGCAGTTTTAGTCAACCCTGATAAATCTCTATCATCAAACCAATGTTTCGCCGAAACAACTGAGTTTCCGTTTGTATTTTTTGCCATTGATTTAATAGCTGCTGCTGCCATATCAGTATCAGTCAATATTGGTGCTCCAGCTTTAAGAGATGTAATACCTTTTTCGCACGCCCCTTCACTAAACTCCAAGAGCTTCTGAATATTAAAATCACCTGAAGTATGCACTAATCTTTCTAAAACTTTATTTTCCAAGTAATTAAAATTATTTTCAATCAAATTAGATTTAATAAACCTAATACTTTCTAAAAAAATAGGATGATCTTTTATCATTAAAATTTAATTTACTTTATCTTAAAGAAAGCATAATTATAATAAGATTCTTTTTTGCAGATATGCCAATACAAATAATATGGGGAAATGATTTAAATGCAAGTAATAAGTTTATAAAAAAAATAATTGATGAAAAAGTATCCAAAACATGGGGAGAAATAAATATTAGTTACTTAAATGGTGATGATGATGATCAAATAAAACAAGCATTTGATGAAATACTAACACCTCCTTTGGGGGATGGATCTCGAGTAGTTGTATTAAAAAATAACCCATTATTCACAAATAAAAATGAGGAAATAAGACTCAAGTTTGAAAAAATTTATCAAAACATTCCAAGTAACACTTACTTTCTTTTACAAAATACAAAAAAACCAGATTCAAGACTAAAGAGTACAAAATTTATTCAAAATTTAATAAAAAAAGATTTAGCAATTGAAAGCTCATTTTCATTGCCCGATATCTGGGATTTTGAAGGCCAGAAAAGATACTTAGAATTCACAGCAAATTCGATGAATATTCATCTAGGTAAAGGGACCACTGATTTAATTATTGATTCAGTAGGAAATGATAGTTTTAACTTAGTTAGCGAATTATCTAAAGCAAAGATATATCTATCTGCAATAAATAATAACGAAAACAAAGAACTTATTCTAGAAAGTGATGATGTAAAAAAAATATTCAATGATCAACAGTCAAATATCTTTAAAATAATCGATCATCTATTACAAAATAATATTAGTGATGGTCTTATAGAAATATATTATTTATTAAAAAAAGGAGAACCTGCTTTAAGGCTCAATGCAGGATTAATAAGTCAAATCAGAATGCATACCATAGTAAAATTACTTCATAAATCTGGTGAGCAAGATTTATCAAAAATATGCAAACTTGCAAATATATCTAACCCAAAAAGAATTTTTTTTATCCGTAAAAAAGTAAACAATATATCCTCAGATTTCTTAATTAAACTGATGAGTAATTTATTAGATATTGAATCATCACTAAAAAAAGGCAATAATCCTATTAATGTATTTACGGAAAATCTCGTTAACTTAAGTTAATCAAATATTAAGTTTAATAATTTATATTATGATTTAATTATGGCTTTATTAATCAAAAAATTTGGCGGCACATCGGTTGAAGACATCACAAAAATTAAGGCGATTGCACAAAGTATTATTCAAAGTAAAGAAGCTGGAAATGATATCGTCGTAGTTGTATCTGCCATGGGTCATTCTACAGATCACTTAAATAAGTTAGCAGAATCAATCAGCAAAAATCCCAATAGCCGAGAATTAGATATGCTCCTCTCTACAGGGGAGCAAGTAACTATGGCACTTCTATCAATGTCATTAAATGAATATGGGATTCCTGCAATATCTTTGACAGGTAGCCAAGTGGGAATTGTTACTGAATCAATTCATGGAAAAGCAAGAATTCTAGATATCAAAACAGAACGAATACAAAACTATATTAATCAAGGTTATGTAGTAGTAGTTGCAGGGTTTCAAGGCTCAACGCTTAGTCATACTGGATCAATGGAAATCACAACTTTGGGAAGAGGGGGTTCAGATACTTCAGCAGTAGCACTATCAACAGCATTAGGTGCAGAAACTTGCGAGATATATACAGATGTTCCTGGGGTTCTTACCACTGATCCAAGAATTGTACCTAATGCAAAATTATTAGATATTATTAGTTGTGAAGAGATGCTAGAACTTGCGAGTGTGGGTGCTTCAGTACTTCATCCAAGAGCTGTAGAAATTGCTCGCAATTATGGAATTAAATTATATGTGAAATCGAGTCAAACCCTCTCAAATGGCACTCTTCTACATAGCAAAATTAAACCATTAGCTTTAAAAAGAGGAGGGTTAGAATTAACAAAGACTGTTAATAGTCTTGAAGTATTAGAAACGCAAACCGTATTTAGTATTTCCAAACTACCTGACAGACCTGGAATTGCAGCTCAAATATTTGAAACCTTGTCTGAAGCGAACATTAATGTTGATTTAATAATCCAAGCTACACATGATGGGAAGAGTAATGATATTGCATTTACAGTTAATGATTTTGAGTTAACCAAAACAATTGATCAATGTAAATTAATAACAAATCAATTAGGTGGCGAATATGATTTCAAAAAAAATATGACTAAATTAAGTATTCAAGGAGCTGGAATAATGGGGAGACCAAGTGTATCTGCTGATTTATTTGATACTTTATCCCAAGCAAACATAAATGTAAGGTTAATAGCTACCAGCGAAATTAAAGTCAGCTGCGTAATTGATATTGACAATATTCCAAAAGCTATTAGATTTGTCAGTGAAAAATTTAAATTATCTGATAAACAAATATTTATTAATCCAGTAATTGAGAGAGAAGATCAGCCTGAGGTAAGAGGAATTGCATTAGATAAAAATCAAGTTCAAGTTAGCATTCGGAACCTACCTGATAAACCTGGGGTGGCAGCCTCAATATGTTTAGCTCTCGCAGAGAATAATTTAATTTTTGATACTATTGTGCAATCTGAAAGGTTAACATCTTTAAAAACCAAAGACATAAGTTTCACTATGAGCAAGCAAGATAGAGAAAGAGCTAATACAATTTTCCACTCTTTAACAAAAAAATTGGCAGGATCATTCATCGAAGATGGACCTGCTATAGCTAAAGTAAGCACAGTTGGAGCTGGAATGGCATTTAAGGTTGGAACAGCTGGGAAAATTTTTAGAGCACTAGCTAATAAAAATATTAATATTGAAATGATTGCCACAAGTGAAATAAGAACTTCTTGTATCGTCTTAGAAAAAGATTGTGACCAAGCAGTTAATGCAATTCATTCTTATTTTCAATTAGATAAATAAATAATTATTTAAGAATTTCTAGATAATTTTTGCCTGAGTTTCTTAATTCTATCTCTAAGATTTGCAGCCTCTTCAAAATTTAGTTCTTTTGCTGCATCTTTCATTTTATTTTCTAACTTATCAATTAAGCTAGGCATTTCATCTAGTAAACATTGATTATCTTTAGCATTTAAAATGTCATCCGTTTTATTACTAACAATTTTTATCAGATCTTTAGATAATCCTCCAGTATCTAATTTTCTGGAAAGCTCTAAAAAAGATAATATTGAATTTTCAATTTTCTTACCTGCAGGTTTTGGAGTAATGCCATTGATTTGATTATATTTTTTTTGGATAGTTCTTCTTCTATCAGTTTCAGATATCGCTCTTTTCATTGATTCAGTAAAGTTATCTGCATAAAGTAAAGCAACTCCCTCAACATGTCTTGCCGCTCTTCCAATAGTTTGAATTAGGGATCGCTCTGCTCTCAAAAAGCCCTCTTTATCAGCATCTAAAATAGCAACCAAAGAAACTTCAGGGAGATCAAGACCTTCTCTTAGCAAATTTACTCCAACCAATACATCATATTCACCCAATCTAAGATCTTGAATAATCTCTATCCTTTCAATCGAATGAATTTCAGAATGCAAATATCTCACCCTTACTTTATTGTCAGATAAAAAATCCGTAAGATCTTCTGCCATCCTTTTTGTGAGAGTAGTAACCAATACTCTCTGGTTCTTTTTAGCTCTAACTCTTATTTCTGATAAAAGATCATCTATTTGTCCATCACTAGGCCTTACATCAATTATGGGATCTAAAACCCCTGTAGGTCTAATAACCTGTTCAATAAACTTGCCTTCGCATTGATCCAACTCCCATTGGCCAGGGGTTGCACTAATAAACAATGTCTGTCTGGATTTTTCCCAAAACTCTTCACACTTTAAAGGTCTATTATCTGCAGCACTTGGTAATCTAAAACCATGATCTATTAATACTTTTTTTCTAGCTTGATCTCCGTTATACATTGCATGTAATTGCGGACATGTTACGTGACTTTCATCAACTACTAATAACCAATCTTTTGGGAAATAATCTATTAGACATTCTGGAGGAGTTCCTTCTTCTCTACCAGCCAAATGACGTGCATAATTTTCAACACCATTACAATATCCAACTTCTCTTAGCATTTCCAAATCATATTTTGTGCGCTGCTCTAAACGCTGCGCCTCCAACAACTTGCCTTCATAAGCAAATTTATCGAGTTGTTCTTTTAATTCATTTCTAATAGCACAAATGGCAGAATCTAGTCTCTCTTTTGGAGTGACAAAATGCTTGGCGGGATAAACACTCACTTGATCAAGACTCTCAAGAATCTCTCCAGTTAATGGATCAACAAATCTAATAGCCTCAATCTCATCTCCAAATAATTCAATTCTTATCAATCTGTCTTCATAAGCTGGTCCAATTTCTAATACATCTCCCTTAATTCTAAATCTACCTCTCGTAATTTCTGTATCATTTCTTGTATATTGATTATCCACAAGCGCTCTTAGAGAAGAACGTAAATCTATGGATTCACCAACAGCAAATTTAACAGCAGCTTTTAAATATTCACTTGGTATTCCTAAACCATAAATACAACTAATAGATGCAACAACAATTACATCCTTCCTCTCAAATAATGATCTAGTAGCCGAATGCCTAAGCATATCAATCTCTTCATTAATTGAAGCAGTTTTTGCTATGTAAGTATCGCTTACTGGTACATAAGCTTCTGGCTGATAATAATCATAGTAAGAGATAAAGTATTCAACAGCATTTTTAGGAAAAAACTGCCTTAATTCATTACATAATTGAGCTGCTAAAGTTTTATTATGAGCCAGAATAAGTGCTGGTCTTCCAGTTTGCTGAATTACATTAGCAATAGTAAAAGTTTTTCCCGTTCCAGTTGCTCCTAAAAGGGTCTGAAACTCTTCGCCACTATTAACTCCTTGAACTAACTTCTTAATGGCTTTAGGTTGATCACCATTTGGTTGATAAGGTGCTTGAAGCTTATAGTTATTCATTCATCTAATAACTTAAGATTTTTTATATCTTAGGAAACTTTTTCTTTAATCATTGAATTTTTCAAAGATTCTTTTAGGCCTCTAACAACAGCAACCATTGATATTAAATCATCTAGTATATTTACTACAGATCCAACTCCGACTGCAGAAGCTCCACATGATACTGCCAAAGGGCATGTCACCTCACTTAAACCTGAAGCACTCATGATAGGAATATTAATAGACTGTTTCTCAAATTCCCTGAATATTGCAAAAGTAGCCGCCAAAGTAGGTACTGACTTTTCTAATAATCCTTGAATTCCTGAACTATATGGGTTAGAGCTTTTGCCTCCTTCAGTTTGAATGATATCAGCGCCTTCAAGAACTAATTTAATTGCAAGATCTACTTGTTTATCAATAGGCATATTATGTGGAACTGTCACTGATAGAGGAATATTAGGTAAAAGATCTTTAGTTTCTTTTGTAAGATTTAAAATTTTCTCCTCCGAAAAAGTAATTCCTTGGTCATAAAAACTATCGTAATTGCCTATTTCTATTAAAGAAGCTCCGGCCTTAACTGAATTTATAAAAGACTTAGGCTCTACGGAACTTACGCAAATTGGTAATGGTGAAATCCCAATCGCGGATTCAACTAATTCAGGTTTACAAGCTATATCAATTAAATCAGCTCCGCCCATCGAGGCTGCTTCTACAATTTTGTGAACAGTTTGGGTTTCAAAATTACTTAATCCTGAAATAACTTTGAGTAAAGATTTACTGTTAAGCTCTTCTTGAATTTTTTGTGGCAAAAGATTAATCAGACTCATAGATTTGATGAATTTATTACCTGATTGTGACATTGTTTTATTAAAACAGTGAATTTTTAAAAAAATATTATCTGAGTTAAACAATATGTCTGATAAAAATTCGTCGCAAAAAAATTGGACATCCTGGCATCATCTCCTGCACAAAGAAATTTTGGGCAATAAAACATTAATTCCTGATGGAGCAAATCTATTAATAGCAGTTTCTGGAGGACAAGATTCGATGGCTTTATTGAACCTAATCAACGATATGAAGACGCAACATAATTGGTTTGTGAATGTTTGGCATGGAGATCATCAATGGCATGAAAAATCAGCAAAATATGCACTTGAATTGAAAAGTTACTGTAATAAAAAAAATATTTCATTTTTTTTTGATCAAGCAAATAAAAATAATATTTCTTCTGAAGAAAAAGCAAGAGATTGGAGATACAAGAAATTAAGTGAAAGGGCAAATCAATTATTAATTAAGAACCAAAAGGGAATTGATATTTTCTTATTAACGGGTCACACGAATACAGATAATGCAGAAACATTTTTATTAAATTTAGCTAGAGGAAGCAATTATGCAGGACTAAGCTATATCAACAAAAAAAGATTACTTAAACATCACATTTTTTTAATAAGACCATTATTGATATTTTCTAGAGAAGATACCAAAAAGTTTTGCCAACTTCAAAACATTCCCATTTGGGAAGACCCGACTAACTGCGATCTAACAATTAAAAGGAATTTAGTTAGGGGGAAAATTATCCCTATTTTGGAAACTATGTATCCTGGTTGTTCTAAAAGGATAAATAGTTTTGCAGAAAAAATGAGCAATTATAAGAATGAGCAAAATGATCTCAGTAAGCTTGCATCCCTTTATTGTGAAGATGCAATTGGTGTAAAGAGGGAATTATTAAATAGCTTATGCATTGAAGCAAGATGTACTATTTTAAATACTTTTCTAAAGAAGGATTGTACAAAACAATTAAGCTCAAAAAATTTAACTCATTTAGCTTCTTCAATTCTTGAGAAAGATAGAGGCAAAATAGATTTACCAGATGGATTTGAGATTGTTTGGAATAAGGACTATATAAATCTAGAAAAAAACTAATTTGATACTGCAGATCTCCTTCTTCTAGTCCTACCTGCAGGTGCCTCCTCTGTCTTAGCTACTGGAGTTTTAACAGAATCTTTTACAGATTGATTATTCTTTACTTGATTTGTATTTCTAACTGATGGATTATTTTTATAATTATTTTGATTGCGGTTTATATTTTGATTATTAACATTTGGATAATGTTTATTTTTTTGATGCTGATTTTGCTCATTAACTATTTGAGGTTTATAAGCTCGGGTTCCGCTTGGTGCAGGTTGAGCTAAGCATAAAATTAATGGCTCTACTTGTAATTCTCTTCGCATTCTTCTAGTTAAACCATTTTCAATCTCTCTTTGGACCCCAATCCAATCAACTTCAAAACTATTGGGACTGGTTTGTCTTGATAATTGTTTCCAGCGGTTTTCTAATACCCAATTTATCTCCCTTTCGGTCCACATTGACATTTTTCTTGGATCAGCTGATATTACTACCCCTCTTAAACTTACTCGTGGTGGAGCTACCATATTACCATCTGTACTTATAGGGGCTAAAACAGTAACTATTCCATCATCTGCTAACTGCTGTCTCTCTTTTAGAGCTCTTGCATCTACCACACAAGTCCTTGTATTATCCAGCATTTCAATTCCAGACTTTACTGGATCTCCTTGAATCATTGAATCAGCTCTAAGCTCAATTGTGTCTCCATTATCAAGGATGAGTATATTATTGGGATCTACGCCCATCGATTCGGCGGTTTTACCATGCAAAACTTGCATTCTATATTCGCCATGTACTGGAACAAAAAACTTTGGTTTAATTAACGCTAGCATCAATCTTTGATCATCTCTACATCCATGACCAGAAACATGAATTCCATGTTCTTTACCATAAATAACATTAGCTCCCAATTTAATTAATCTATCAATACTGTGCACTACAGAAATTGTATTTCCTGGAATTGGACTAGAAGAAAAAATTACTGTATCAGTAGTTTTGAGTTTAACGTGTGGATGTTCATCTCTTCCGATCCTACTTAATGCAGCCATTACCTCTCCTTGACTACCTGTCATTAAGAGTAGAGTTTCTCTATCAGGTAAATCTCTTATGCTTTTAATTGGGAAAAAGAGATCGTCAGGACATTTTATATAGCCTAATTCACGACATTTACCAACAACATTTAGCATTGATCGTCCCATTAATCCAATTTTACGTCCATGCTTCATTGCTAATTGGATAACCATCGCAACTCTATGGGTTGAACTTGCAAAAGTGGTAAGCATAACTCTACCTTTGGCTTCAGATATTATTCGATCTAAATTTGGAAAAACAGAAATTTCTGAAGGAACAAAACCCTTTACTTCGGAATTTGTAGAGTCCGAGAGTAAGCAAAGAACACCCTTCTCTCCATAAAATGCCATTCTTTCAATATCAGCATGTTTGTTATCAGGTGGCAGATGATCAAATTTAAAGTCCCCAGTAAAGAAAACAACACCTACTGGAGTAGTTAGAGCTAAAGAAAAACTATCGCCAATTGAGTGAGTATTACGTATAAATTCTAATGAAAAATGCTGGCCAAGTTTGACAACTTGCCTTGGTTCTATAGTCTGTGTTGTTGTCCTATCAGCCACGCCTGCTTCTTCCATTTTTCCTTTAAGCATTGATATCGCTAAAGGTGGGCCATAAATCACAGGAATATTAAATTTCTTTAAATGATGAGAAATTCCACCAATATGGTCTTCGTGACCATGGGTTACTATCATTCCACGAAATCTATTTAAGTTAGCTTGCAAATAGGATGTATCAGGCATAACAACATTCACACCATGCATGCCATCACTTGGAAAAGCGAGTCCCCCATCTATTAAAATGATGTCATCTTGGTATTCAAAAACACATGTATTTTTACCTATTTCATGAAGACCCCCTAATGGAATAATTTTTAAAGCAGGTTCATTTGATCTTTTTGTTTGAGATAAGGTTTGAGTATTATTTGATTTGATTTGATTTGAATTCATAATAAAAGTATTTTAACAAGCTAAAAATGTTGTTATTAAAGTCAAAGTAACTTTATTAAAGCGTTAAAAAAAGTATTTACAAAGACAGATTTTGAATTATCTGAAGTAAGCTTTCTCTCTTTTCTTTAATAAGAGGCGTTAATGGATTCCTAGGAGAACCAACTTGCCAACCTTGTAGTTCTAAAGCTGCTTTGATGGGAATTGGATTTGTCGTTTCAAAGAGTGCCTTGAAAAGTGGTTGCAGTTTTTCATGAATATCAAGAGCAATAGATAT
>Ga0114932_10003206_pt1 | contig 16313 bp, 12 predicted proteins | sample 2SBtaG_2_FD_87286 | JGI IMG/M metagenome (GOLD analysis project Ga0114932, IMG submission 87286) | Deep subsurface microbial communities from Kolumbo volcano to uncover new lineages of life (NeLLi) - 2SBTROV12_ACTIVE470 metaG | ecosystem: Environmental > Aquatic > Marine > Volcanic ... | reverse complement strand
GTTCGGCAGGGTCGAGAAGTGACGGGTGGCGTAGGCGACCTGTCCATCGGGGGTCCAACCGACAACTCGCGACGATTCGCCATCATAGGTCAGCCGTTTCGGTCGTCCGCCGGCCAGCGGCATCACGTAGACCTCGCGGGTGCCCTCGTAGGCCGCCGAGAAGGCGACCAGTCGGCCATCGGGAGAGATCCGCGGGTGGGTCTCCTGGGCCAGGTGAGTGGTCAAGCGTGTCGCGCGGCCACCGGACAGCGACACGGTCCACAGGTCACCCTCGCCGGTGAACACCACCGTCTGGCCGTGAACGCTGGGATAGCGGAAATACCCGCGAGGCCCCGCGGCCTGCAGCGTGGACGTGGCCAGGCCAACAACCACCAGGCACACCAATCCAAGACACCGTTTCATCTTTGTTGTCCTTCCCGGAATAACACACGGCCACCTGCGACCGTCACCTTGGCCAATACACCACGATGGCCACGCCGATGACACCGACCACGATGTTGGCCACCGCCACCCAGGCCGGCTTGCGAGCATGCTGCATCGCCGTCCGATTGTCGACATCCTGGCCGCGCTCCGGCGACGGGACTCTCGACTTCTTGACCGTCGCCGCGACATCCACCATGCCGAGCACGCCGATGAGAATCATCAACCAGCGACCGGCCCAGGGCTGATCGTCGATCAGCAAACAGACCCAACCCCCCAGCACCGCAGCAACCAGGCCCAGGACCAGTGAGATCACGTTCCATGTCATCGTGACATCGTAGGTCCCCGGCCGAAACACGCCCGCCGGCCCCACCCGCTTGTAGGCGATCGTGAATGTCACCATCACGAACACCACAATCACGGCGTAGGCGCCGATGACGGCGACGAATGGTTCCCATCTCATCGGATCGCCCGCTCTTTCCCGCTAGGACAGCATCTCGCGGACCTTCACCAGCAGCTTCTTGGTCGCATGGACACCGGCCACCTCCGAGATTTTCCCTCCCTCGAACTCGATGCCGACATAGTCGCTGTAGCCGGCGGCAACGACGATCTTCATCATCTTGACGAAGTCGGTCCTGGTCTCATTTCCGGCCTTGTCGAATGCGTGCGACTTGGCCGAGACCGACTTGGCAAACGGCATCAGTTCACGGACCCCGGTGTACCGGTCGTAGCTACCGAAGTTGCCGAAGTCCGGCAGGGTGCCGCAGTTCTTCAGCTTGACGGTCTTCATGACCGACGAGAGCCACTTGCCGTTGGACGAGAGGCCACCATGGTTCTCCACGATCACGTTCATCTTGACCGTGGCGGCGTACTCGCTGAGTTGTCTCAGGCCGTCTGCCGCCAATTTCAACTGCTCGTCGTAGCTTCCCTTGGACCGTGCGTTGACCCGGATCGAATGGCATCCCAGCTGCTTGGCCGCCACGACCCACTTCTTGTGACGTTCGACCGAGTTCTTCCGCTTGGCTGCGTCAGGATCACCGAGGTTCCCCTCGCCATCGATCAGGATCACTGTCGCACCCACCCCGACATCATCGGCCCGTTTCCGCATCTGGCCGATGTAGGTCTTGTCCTTGGCCTTGGCGAAAAACGGCCGATTCCAGTACTCCACCGCATCGATTCCGAACTCCTTCTTGGTGAAGGAGGTGAAGTCCATGTTGTCGAGCTTCCCGCTGCCGATCATGCGGTGCAGCGAGTACTGGGTCAGAGAGATCTTGTAGAGCAGTTTTTTCTTGTCGGCGGCCGACAGCAGTCCGGGAACCGTCAACCCGGTGATGGCCAGGGAGGAACCTGCCAGGAAATCACGGCGGTCAATCAGGTGCGTCATCGGTCAAATCCTCAGGTGAAGCGTGTCCATGTTGTGGACCGACCATTCTAACGACTATTGCCCCAACAGCGTGACCCTGCCAACCGCAACTTGTCGTAGCTTCTCCCGGTGTGGTATTTTCAAGTCTGAGACGAATTCAACGGAGTTGGTCATGCTTTCATTCGGCAGCTACCGAGCACGCGACTGCCAGGGTGTTTCCAGGCGTTCGTTCCTGAAGGCATCGGCAGCGCTACCGTTTGCAGCCGGACTGGCCGGCCTCGACCCCGAGGCACTGGCAGCCCAGGCCCCCAAGGCGAAGTCGGTGATGCTGGTCTGGCTGATTGGTGGCCCCAGCCACCTGGATCTCTTTGATCCCAAGCCAAAAGCTCCCGACCTCTACCGTGGTCCGTTCGCCGCGATCGACACGCGGACACCCGGACTGCAGGTCACCGAATTGCTGCCCCGCCTGGCCAACCTGAGCGACAAGTTCTCGGTTGTCCGCACCAACATCAACTACAACGGGGGCCATCGCGAGGCGGGGTCGATCGGGATGACCGGCTACTCGGCCACCGACGGAGGCGAGGGCGGTGGCGGTGGTCCTCCCGGCTACCAGCCACACTTCGGATCGATCCTGGCTCGCCACCGCGCCCGGCATCGTCTCGAGGCCGATTCGGTGGATCTTCCCGGATTCATCTCGCTGGCCCGGGGCCCGATCGGGGATGGTGTCGGCCCCAATTTCGGATATGGCGGAGGGACCTGGGGCAAGGGGCACGATCCGTTCATGTTCAGTTGCGAGGACAACGGCAAGGTGTCAATCCCCGAATTGAACCTGCTGGAAGGGCTGACCAAGAACCGGCTGGCCAGCCGCCGCGACGTGCTGGCCAAGCTGGACATCCTGCGTCGTCGGGCCGACCAGCGAGATTTCGCCAAGTGGAACGCGGTCTACAAGCGGGCCTACAACCTGATTTCTTCGATCGATGCCAACCGGGTGTTCGATCTCAGCCACGAAAAACAGGCGACCCGTGACGCCTACGGCCACACCTCGTTCGGGCAAAGTGCCCTCCTGGGTCGCCGGTTGGTCGAGGCGGGTGTTCCGTTCGTCCAGGTCAACTGGAGCCAGTTCGTCGAGGTCCTGTTCCCCAACAGGGACTACGGTTGGGACACCCACTCGGACAACTTCGGCCTGATGGCCGACTGGCATGGCCCGTTGCTCGACCGCACGCTCAGCGCCCTGGTCGAAGATCTCGATCAGCGGGGACTGTTGGAGACGACCCTGGTCTGCTGCATGGGCGAGTTCGGACGCACGCCGCGAATCAACAGCATCGGGTCCCGCGACCACTGGCACCACTGCTACTTCTCGGTCTGGGCAGGTGGTGGTATCGAGCCGGGGCGCGTGATCGGCGAGAGCGACCCCAACGGTGAACACCCGGCGACGGACCCGATCACGCCGGCGATGGTCGGCACCACGATCCTGGAACTCGCCGGAGCCACCACAGCCACCCGCGCCCAGTTCCAGGTGCTGCAGGACGGCGGACAGATCATCGACGGGTTGGTGTAACCCATGGCCGGTTCCCAGCACCAACGCCGAATCCCGTGGGTCGTCAGCCTTGGCCTCCTGGCGGTGACATGCCAGCCAGCCAGCCCAGCCGAACCACAACGGCTGACCAGTGATGGCCAGCTGAAATTCTCACCGGTCTTCATCGACGGTGGCCGCAAGCTGGTCTACTCGGCCCACAACCAGCCCAAGCGCGTCTCGATCATCGAACTGGACCTGGCCTCCGGCAAGCAGTCACTGCACTACCCGATTGGCTCGGATTCGCAGTTCGACATCGCCGTCTCGCGTGACGGAAAATTCGAGTGTTACGCCCGGTCCGGGGGAATCAGGCAGTTGTCGCTGGTCATCCGAAACCTGGTCACCAAGAAGGAAGTCCTCTTCCATCCGACCGGTGCTTTGCGGAGCACGATTCGCACCCCCAGGTTCACTCCGGACAACAAGCGGATCGTGATGACGATCAACGCCCCGGGTGGGCAGCAGATCATCTCGATGAACCTCCAGGGCAAGGATGTCCGCAAGTTGACCGCCTCCAACGGGATCAACGGCTGGGCGGACATCTCGCCCGATGGCCGAACAATCGTCTTCAGTTCCAGCCGGAACGGGGCACTGGACCTGTGGTTGATGGACGCCAATGGCGAGAACCAACGTCAGTTGATTCACTCGGCACGCCGCGACATCTACCCGTCCTGGTCACCCGACGGCCGGCAGATCGCCTTCACCAGCGCTCGGGATGGAAACCAGGAGATCTATATCGTCGGCCGCGACGGGAACAACCTGCGACGGTTGACCAGGCACCCCGAGCGAGACAGTTTTCCGGTCTGGCACCCGGACGGCCAGCGGCTGCTGACCATCTCAGAGCGTCGAGGCCGATTCGATTTCTACCTCTGGGACGCCGCCACGACAGCCCCGGACACACCGTGACCGGGCCGCGGGGTGATCACGCTCCCGGAACCGGATAACCGCGTTGCTGATCGACGAGGTTCTGGAGCGGTTCACCGGCCTTGTACCGCCTGAGGTTCTCGCAGAAGAACCGCACGACGCTCCGCGACCGGTCATTCGACCAACCGGCGATGTGAGGAGTGATCACCAGCCGGGGGGTGTCCCAGAGCGGATCATCCTCGGGCAACGGTTCGATCTTGGTCACGTCCAATCCGGCCCCGGCGATGCGTCCCTCGTTGAGACACTCGATCAACGCCGGTTCATCAATGATCCCGCCCCGCGCGATGTTGACGATGATCCCGGTCGGCTTCATCGCCGCGAGTTGTTCGGCACCGATCAGGCCCTGAGTTTCGGACGTGGCAGGACAGGCGATCATCACCACGTCAGCCTCGGCACACAGGTCATTGAGGCGATCCAGGGACCACAACTCCTCAACCTCGTCGGGTTTCTCCGGCGCGTGCTTGTCCACGGCGATCACTCGCATGCCGAATGCCGCGGCGATCTTCGCGTAACGTCTTCCGATTCCACCCAGTCCCACCACGCCGGCTGTTCGGTCGTTGAGATCGTAGGGAGTGAACTGGTCCCAGACGTGCTTTTGCTGGCATTCGCCGAAATGCTTCAGAAATCTCGACACGGCCAGAGTCAGTGCCCAGGCGGTCTCGACCACCGGGGCGGCGTGGAGACCACTGGCGTTGGTCACCTGCAGGCCCATCTCTCGCACCTCCGGCGTCAACATCATGTCCAGGCCGGCCGAGGTGGTCTGCATCCACTTGAGGTTCTTGGCAGCCGCAAAGACTTCCGGCGAGTGGTACCCAAAGAAGACCTCGGCGTCAGCCAACTCGGCCACCAGTTCTTCGTCTCCATCCGGGTAAACAACCGTGTCGTCTCCGGCCGCCTCGAGAATCCAGTTGTCGTGTTCTTCTTCGAATCCGAGCATGTCGGAGATGACAATTTTCATCGTGGTTGATCCAGGTAGTAGGTGGGAATTGATGACGCGGGCCACCTAGGCCAGCACGTCGTGGACAATCTTGCCGTGCACGTCGGTCAGCCGGAACTGCCGGCCCTGGTACTTGAACGTCAACCGCTCGTGGTCGATGCCCATCAGGTGCAGGATGGTGGCGTGCAGGTCGTGGATGTGCACCGGGTTTTCAGCGATGTTGTAGCTGAACGGATCGGTCTGTCCGTATGTCGTCCCGCCACGGACTCCGCCTCCAGCCATCCACATCGAAAAACACCTCGGATGATGGTCGCGGCCATAGTTGTTCGGGGCCAGCTTGCCCTGGCAGTAGGACGTTCGCCCGAATTCACCGCCCCAGATCACCAGGGTGTCCTCGAGCAGTCCGCGCCGCTTGAGATCACTGACCAGGGCCGCCGACGCCTGGTCGGTCTCTCGGCACTGGCCGCGAATGCCACCGGGCAACCCGCCATGCTGATCCCATCCGGGGTGGTACAACTGGATAAACCGGACACCGCGTTCGGCCAATCGCCGGGCCAACAGGCAGTTGGCCGCATAGGTCCCGGGGTTCTTGGAGTCCTTGCCGTACTCGTCAAAAATGTGCTTGGGCTCACCGCTGAAGTCGGTGGCCTCGGGAATCGATCTCTGCATCCGGTAGGCCAACTCGTATTGCGCAATGCGGGCCTCGAGCAACGGATCACCCGTCTCCCGACCCGATCCGCCGCCGGCCCGCTGCAACTCGCGCAGCCGATCGAGCATCAGCCGCCGTGATTTCGAATCCACGCCGTCGGGATTGGCCAGGTAGAGCACGGGGTCCTTGCCCGAGCGAAACCGCACGCCCTGGTACCTGGATGGCAGGAAACCACTGCCCCACAGCCGCGACAACAGCGGCTGCCCTCCCTTGCCCTTGGTCACCAGCACGACGAAAGCCGGCAGGTCCGAGTTCTCGGTGCCCAGCCCATAATCCAGCCACGCGCCCATGCTCGGACGTCCGGGAAATTGCGATCCGGTCTGCATGTAGGTCACGCCGGGACCATGGTTGATCGCCTCGGTGTACATCGAACGGATGATGCAGATGTCGTCGGCGAGTCCGGCCAGGTGCGGCGTCAACTCGCTAATCTCGTTGCCGCCGTCGCCGTGTTTCTTGAAAGAGAACGACGACCCGGCCAGGGGCAGGCTCGACTGGCTTCCGGTCATCGTTGTCAGCCGCTGCCCCTTGCGGACGCTGTCGGGCAACTCGGTCCCGTGCAACCGTTTCAGTTCCGGCTTGTGATCAAAGAGCTCGATCTGCGATGGACCGCCACTGTTGAACAGGTAGATCACTCGCTTGATCTTGCCGGGCCGATGGGTCGGCCCCAGCACACCGTCGGCGCGGGCCGCGGCCCCGCCTGGAAGATCCGACAGGGTGCTCGAGAGCGCCATGGCTCCCAACCCCAAGCCGAAACGTTTCAGGAACTGCTCCCGGGTGATCCCTGCGGGATTGTCGAACCCGGTGCAACCCCGGGGTCGGTTCGAAAGTGTTTCATTCTGTGCCACGGTCATTACCTCTTCGTCACACATTCGTCGAAGTTCATCAGCGTGTTGACCACCATCGCGGCCGCGGCAATCCTGGCCGCCGGCAGTGTCTTCTCGACCGGGGCCTTTCCGGTCTTCAGGAAGACCTCGGCCCGCTTGGGATCGGCCTGGAAGTACGCCAGTTGTTCAGCAAACCCGCGGACGAGAATCTCACGTTCGCGATCGGTCGGCACACGGCTGGTCAGGCGGCGAAACATCTCGACCACCATCGCGTCCACGTTCTCACCGTGTTTCTTCAGCATCACCTGCCCCATCACCCGTGCGGCCTCGATGAACTGGGGGCCATTCAGTAGCACACAGGCCTGTAGGGGAGTCGACGTCCGTTCGCGTTTGACAACACACACGTCCCGCTTCGATGCATCCAGTGTCATCATCACCGGTGCCGGCCCGGTTCTCTTCCAGAACGTGTACAGGCTGCGGCGATACAGTCCCTCGCCCGTGTCCACCCGCACCGGCTTGAACGACACGGCCAGGTCGTAGGGCCGCGCCGGGGCTCCACCTCGCTTGTCGACCAACAACCCGCTGGCCCACAACACGTTGTCTCGGATCATCTCGGCCGGCCACTGGTACGACGGTCCCCGGGCCAACAACAGGTTGTCCGGATCACGAGCCACCAGGTCCGCGGTCGCGGACGAGTCCTGGCGGTAGGTCGACGAGAGAACGATCTGTCGAAGCGTTCGCCTCAGGTCCCAACCACCGGACACGAAATCCCGAGCCAACCAGTCGAGCAGCGCCGGGTGAGTCGGTGGCTGTCCCTGGCTCCCGAAGTCCTCGGGGGTCCGCACCAACCCGGTACCGAAGCACTGCTGCCACAACCTGTTGACGGCCACTCGTGGTGTCAGCGGATGAGCCGGATCAGTCAGCCAACGAGCCAGCCCCAGGCGGTTTCGCGGAGCATCGGCCGGAAATGCTGGCAACGAAGCCGGAGTGCCCGGCTCGACCGGATCGGTCGGGGCATCGTAGGCCCCTCTGCTGAGCACGTACGTCTGGCGTCGACGCGTGGGATCCAGGTCGGCCATCACCATGATCTCACCCACGCCATCGTAGGATTCACACCGCGTCTTTCGCGTGGCCAGCACGGCGTTGCGCTGATCGGCGTACGGCTTGTCGACCGTCTCGAGGAAGAACTCGCGAAGTCCCACTCGCTGTGTCGCGGTCAACTGGTCACCCGGAGTCGCCATCGCGTCGTCGAGGCTGTGACCATCGTGGAGTTGTGCCACCTCGAGATCGGTCAGGCGACGATTGAACACCGAGAATTCGTCGACGCTGCCGTTCTTGAGCCCGCGGTCACGGAACCGCTGTCCAATCGTGATCGTGTCGCCTCCTCCACCGGAAATGTTCTTGTAGAGATTGTCTCGAACCAGCGTGCTGGCAACCGGTCGGCCATCGATGTAGATCTTCAGGCCCCTGGCCCGGTTCGAACCGTCCCAGGTCATCGTCACGTGGTGCCAACTGCCCACCGGGAACTTGCGTTTTGTGACCACCCGCAGGGCGTTGCCCGGCCAGAAGTGGATCAACGATCCGCTCAGGCGACCGTCCTCGAGCATCAACTGGTAGCCACGACTTCCAGCGTCGGTCCAGGCCCGTGAGCGATGAAAAATGATGGCCCGTTTCTTTTCGTCGGGAGTCATCATCCACAACGACACGCTGAACGGCTGGAACCGTCGGAAATTGCCAACCCCGGTGCCGATGCCATCATCCCCGGTCAATTGAGCAGCCTTGCCGATTCGACCCTCGACGCTGCGATTGGCTCCACCGGGCGGTTTCTCGAAGTCGTTGTGATAGACGCGACCGGGCAACGGGCTGGGAGCCCCGGCGTCTGGCTTGCGAGCTGCCAGCCACGCTTCAAAAGCCCCCTGTCGCTGGCCAACCAGTTTCTGCCAGGACGCCTCGGCCTGGGACACTTTCGTCTCGGCCGCAGCCATCGCCTGTTTCTGCTTGTCGTTGGACAGCAGCAAGGTGGGCGTGGGAACCGAACTCGTGAAGTAGGAATAGACTCCCGATTCGTCGATGTTGTTGAAGAAGGCGAAGAACTGGTAGTACTCCTTCTGGGCAATCGGGTCGAACTTGTGCTGGTGACACCGGGCACATTCGAGCGTCAGACCCAGGAATGCCATCGCGAAGGTGTGGTTGCGGTCGGCAACGTACTCGACACGGAATTCCTCCAACGTGCTACCGCCCTCGACCTTCTGAGAATGCAAACGGTTGAAAGTCGTGGCCAGCCGCGAGTCATCAGTCGGGTCGGCCACCAGGTCACCGGCCAACTGCAGGGTGACAAAACGGTCGTAGGGCATGTTGGAATTGAATGCCCGAACAACCCAGTCTCGATACGGCCAGACATGGCGATCGCGATCGACCTGGTAACCGTACGAGTCGGAGTAGCGAGCAATATCGAGCCACTCGGCGGCCATCCGTTCGCCATAGGCCGGTGACGCCAGCAGGCGATCGACGACCTTCTCGAAGGCCTTGTCCGGGTTCTCCGACTTGTCGGCAACGAACGCATCGATCTGTTTCAGCGTCGGCGGAAGGCCGGTCAGGTCGAACGTCACACGACGAATCCATCGTTCACGTGTCGCCGCGTCGGCGGGGGCCACACCCGAGGAGTCCAGCCGGGCCAGCACGAAGCGGTCAATCGAGCCACGTGTCCAGGCAGCATTTTTGACCGCCGGCACGGGGACCTTGGCCACCGGCTGAAAAGACCAGTGTTTCTTGTAGACGGCCCCGCCTTGGATCCAGCGACGCAGGACATCGATTTCGCGTCGGGACAATGTCCGCTTGGAGTCCGGTGGTGGCATTCGCAGATCGGGATCAGTACTGGTGATCCGCTTTAGCAGTGCGCTGGTTGCCGGTTTCCCCGGCGAGAGCACCTTGCGGGCTGTGGCCTCGAGATCCAGACGCAACTCGCCCTGTCGAGCATTCTCGTCGGGACCATGACACTTGAAACACTTGTCCGAGAGAATCGGCCGCACGTCCCGGACAAAATCGATCGGCTCGTCACCGGCAGCCTTGGTCGAGATGGCCAGCAGCAGAAAACAGGTAACCGTGACACCGCAGGATGATCTCATTATAAATCCGTCACCTCGGGGACAAAACGGGGCCACAGTGCCATTCCATCGTAACTGATCACAGCAATGGGACGGAATCAGGTCGGATTGACCTTCCCGTTGAGTGGTGTATTTTAGGTTTCGGTCGAGAACTCAACAGTGATAAATGCCGACCGAGTTTGATTGATGAACGATTTTTTATCTGCTCTGGTAAACCTGTCACAGAGTGTGCTGGTTTTCACGATTGTCGTCTTGGCCGCTGAACGGCTCGGCCAGTTCGGTTCACGCTGGCGATTGCCTCTGATCACTGGTTACCTGGCCGCAGGGTTCCTGGCTGGTCCGGACATCCTGGGAGTCCTGGCACGGCCAATGGTGGACCAGTTGGGCTTCGTGAACCAGATCGCCTTATCGATCATCGCGCTGGCGGCCGGCAACGAACTGGTCCTGAAGGAATTCCGTTCCCAGTACCGCAGCATCTGTTGGGTGACCATCTGCCTGGTGGCCGTCACCTTTTCCCTGGGTGGGCTGGCCATGTACCTGCTCAGTGGCTGGTTGCCGGTCATGAAAGACCTGAGTGTATCAACCCGAATCGCCATCTCGCTTCTGACCGGGGTGATTCTGGTCGCGCGGTCACCGTCATCGGCCATCGCCATCGTGGCCGAATTGCGAGCCAAGGGTCCGCTCACGAACACGATTCTTGGCGTCACCGTGGTCATGGACGCGGTGGTGATTGCCCTATTCTCGGTGAACTCGGAGATTGCGCACTCGATCACCTCGGCCGACTTTCACTTCGGGTTCCTGTTCATCGGCCTGCTGTTGTTGAAATTCGCATTGTCGATTGGCTGCGGATTCGGGCTGGGAAAACTGCTGTCGATCTACATGAGTTGGCATATTCCCCATCACCTGAAGTGTCTCGTCTTGCTCGTGACCGGGTTCGCCGTCTTCCAATTGACCGGCTGGTTCCAGGGCTATTCGAGCGACGCATGGGGGGTCAAGATCCATGCCGAACCGTTGTTGATCTGCATGATCGCCGGACTGTTGGTAACGAACTTCAGTCCTCACCGCGCCGAGTTCTCGAAATTGCTCGAGGAAATCGGCATGCCCGTCTACCTGACATTTTTCACGCTGACCGGAGCCTCGATCGACCTCTCGGTCCTCCAGCAGACGTACCTTGTTGCCGGCGGTCTTTGCCTGATCCGGCTGTGCACCGTGTTCACCGGCAGTTTCATGGGCTCGACGATCGCGGGCGATCCTCCAAAACACCGGCGGATCATGGGACTGGGCTTCGTGACCCAGGCGGGTATCGGCATCGGCCTGGCTCGGGAAATCGCTGGACACTACGGCGACTGGGGTAATGATCTGGCAACAATCCTGATCGCCGTGATCGTGATCAACCAGATCATCGGCCCCCCCATGTTCAAGTGGGCCGTCGGACTGGCCGGGGAGATCGGCCGGAAAACCGTTGACGGTCCCGACTAACCCCAGACGGATTCATCTCCGGTGCCGATCGCGAGGATTGGCGAGGCGACGTTGTATTCCGAGCGATGGCGACGTCTAGCGAGAACCGGGAGCCCTGCGATAATCCAGCGGCGGTTTCTGACCCTTTTGCATCAGGGTGCGGTAGGGATCCAGGCCGACCCGTCGGCGATGCTCGGCCCGGGCGGCTGCCAGCAGATCGGGATCGGAGAAAAGATCCCAGGCCGACGCAGCCAGCACACGCGTGGCCAGGTCCATTCCCTTGCGAGCGATCGTGGTGCCACCACAGGCCACCGCCTGCCAGCTGTGCCCGGGCGTTCCTGGAACCCAGCAGGATGTCGAGAATCCGGTGGTGGGAACAGCCCACGACACGTCACCCACGTCGGTCGATCCCCGTCCCACCTGGCCGTTGAGGCTGATCACCTGCTTGATCGAATCCAGTGAACGCGGCCGCGGCAGGTGCTCGCGCAGCTTCAGAGCAAACGCGGTCTCCCGCGGTGTGTACTCGAGATTCGCCAACTGCTGCAGGTTGGCGAGTGCAACGGTCGAGAGCGTGTTGTTGGGCAGGATCTGGTAGATGCCACCCTCGAACTTGATCTCGAGCTTCGTCTCGGTGGCCAGGGCTCCGGCGCGGGCACACAACACCAGCCGCTGGTAAAGACCACGCACAACCTCCGCCTGCGGATGTCGGATGTAGTAATAGACCTCCGCGAAGGGAGGCACCACGTTGGGTGCATCGCCCCCGGCGGTGATCACGTGATGAATGCGTGTCAGGTCGGGCGTGTGTTCACGCAGCAACTGTGTCGCGTGGTTGGTCAATTCCACCGCGTCCAGGGCACTGCGTCCCTGCTCGGGGGCCCCTGCGGCATGGGCGGCCTTGCCATGAAAACGGAACTTGACGGCCATCCGGGCCAACGACGAACGGTCACCGGCCGCATTGGAACTGCCCGGATGCCAGTGCAGCACCGCGTCACAGTCGCGGAACAGGCCCGCCTGCACCATGAACACCTTGCCACTGCCTCCCTCCTCGGCGGGGCACCCGTAAAAACGGACCGTTCCCTTCAATCGACCGGACTTGATCTGCTCGGCAATCGCGATCGCCGCCGACATCGAGGCGGCTCCGAAAAGGTGGTGCCCACAACCATGCCCGTAATGAACACCCTCGCGGGGAGCCCTCGTGGGGACGGCCTGTTGAGAGAGTCCCGGCAGTGCATCGAATTCTCCCAGGATCCCGATCACCGGCTGGCCCGCACCGAAAGTCGCGGTGAACGCGGTGGGGATCTCGGCCACACCACGACGGATGTCAAAACCGGCCTGTTCGAGCATCCCGGACAACAGCGCCGAGGATTTCGTCTCCTGGTACCCCGGCTCGGCCCAGTTCCAGATCTTCATCGCGGCGTCCCAGGTCGAATCGCCGCGTGAGTCGATCGACTTGTACAACGACGACTTGTCCTGCGCCGGCAATGGAACCGCCAGCAGGAACAGCAACAACGCCACCAGGAAACGGGTCATGCTCATCTCTCCCTCGGGCATGCTCGGCATGCCGGGCCAATCGAAAGCGGTCGTCGGTGATCGCCGACGACGCCGGACAACTACAGGCTCTCCAGCGGCCCCACCGCCGCGGTGCTGTCGGCAGCCAGGGGATACTCGGAGAGCAGTTCGACGATGTCATCAAGCGTGATACCGCGCACCGTGTCCAGGTCGTCCTGGACCGAGCGATACTGGCCCAGGTAAACCCAGTTGCTGCCCAGCGCACCCAGCCGCCCCATGGGGCGTTCACTGCGAAGCACGATGGACGAGGCCAGGCGGTTCTGGGCCTGCTCGAGTTCCTTGGAGGTCACTCCGTCGCGATTCACCTGTTCATAGACCGAGTGAATCCGATCGAGGTTTCCGGCGACGGCCTCGGGCGGGCAGCCCAGGTAGGTCAACCACGTGCCGGTTCCGTCGTAATCGTTGTAGCCCAAATCGGCGCTCTCGGCGTGACCCGGATCGACCAGTTCCCAGTACAGCCGGCTGCTGGTGTGGTCACCGACGATCACACCCAGCAGGTCAGCGGCATACCGCAGCCGATGGTCGGCCGGGGGAGCGGCAGCCAGTTGCATGACATGCTGCTGCAACGACGCGGGACGGTGCACCACCTGCGTCTGCCCACCAACCGGCGGCGCGACCGTGTTTCGCCCGGTTTGTCCATCGGGAAATCCGCCACAGTGCTCGCGCACCAACCCGCACAGTTCCTCCCAGTCACCCCGTCCGGCAACGGCCACGACCATGTTGCCGGTCCGGTAATGATCGGCGTGGTACTGTCTCATGGCCTCGGAGGTCAGGGCGGACACGCTGTCGTTGGTTCCGAGAATCTTTCGGCCCAGGGGATGAGTCGGAAAGTGGGCCTGCATCGCCTGTTCGTAAACGGTGAAGGTCGGCTGGTCGTCGTACATTCCGATCTCTTCCAGGATGACCTTCTTCTCCATCTCGAAGTCATCATGGCGGAGCGATGGGTACAGCAGTGCCGAGAGCATCTCGAGAGCCTTCGGCAGATACTCGGGCAATATCGCGGCGTAGAACTGCGTGACCTCCTCGCTGGTCGACGCGTTGTAGTTGGCTCCCAGTTCGTCGAAGATCCGGTTGACGTCATCGGCAGCGTAGACGTCGTTGCCCTTGAAGGCCATGTGTTCCAGGAAGTGACTGACACCGGACACATCCTCGGTCTCGTCCCGTGAACCGATGCGGACAAACACGCCCGCCGCGACGCTCTGGGCGGCCGGATTCAACTCGGCAATCAGGGTCAGCCCGTTCTCCAGCGTGGTCTCATGAAATTCCACCGGCGACCTCCAGTGGTTCGGGTCCGATCGTGACAACGGTGAAATTGTCGGCCGGATGGGTATGGATGTATTCGAGCACCGTGTCGACGGTCAGCGACTCGATCTTGCCACGGACTTCTTCGAGGGTGGTGACCCGCCCGAGGTGGAACCAGTCGCGGGCCACCGCACCCGCCCGGGCGATGGTCGACTCCTGTTCCATGATCAGGGCACTCTTGGCCCGGGCCTGGCAGCGTTCCAGTTCACCCGGCTCGATCCCCTGGGCCACGCGTTGCATCTCGGCGAGGGTCACGTCGAGTGTTTCCTGGGCACGATCGGAGGTGGTACCGGCATAGGCCAGGACACGGGCATGTTGTGGCAGGCTGTTGAGAACGGCGGAAATGGCGTAGCACAGTCCGCGACGTTCTCGGACCTCGGTGAACAGTCTCGAACTCATGCCGCCACTGAGCACGCCCACCGCAGCCCAGGCCGTGTAATAGTCCTCGTGGCAATAGGGAACCGCGTCGTAGGCAATGCCGATATGAGTCTGGGTGGAATCGTGTTCGATGTGTTCGACGACCGGCGTGTACTCACCGGTTTCAGGGGCCGTACCGGGCAGCGACTCCCAGTCGCCGAACGTCTCCTGGACGACGGCCAGTACCTCGTCGGGATCGACACCGCCGGCAACACCCAGGATCGCGGCGTCGGGGCGGACCAGTTGGCGATAATGAGCCTGCAGGGATTCGGCCGAGATGGCCGGGAGTTGTTCAAGTTGACCGTAGGTGGGGGTGCCCCACGGTTCGGGGAAACACCGGCGTCGAAGTTCCACCATCAGGCGCTGCCGCGGCTCGTCCTGCATGGCGTGGAGAGTCATCTCGAGGCCATCACGCGAGGCCTCGAACTGGTCGGAGGGCAGATGCGGGTGTTGCAGGATGTCCCCGTAAACCGAGAGGACCTCGGGCAGTCGGTCGGCGACGGTGGCTCCCGAGAAGCCCAGGTGCTGGATTCCAACCGTCTCGCCACGCTGCAGGCCAAGATTGTCCAGGGTGGCGGTCAACTGGCGACTGTCCAGCGAACCGGCTCCTCGCAGGATAAAGTCCGAGAGGATGGCGGCGGTGCCATTTTGACCAACGGGGTCGTGCACGCTGCCGGCAGGAACCAGGAACGAAAAGGCAGCCGACCGGACATCCCGCATCGGCTCGACGATCACCGTCAGGCCATTTTCGAGCGTGTGAATCGTGGCCGTGCTGGGCATGGTGCTGGCGAACGGGAGTACAAACGGGCGGTCAACCCGAGTGTATCGCGTGACCTCGAACTGCACCACGGACCGCGTGAGAGCAGAGACAAACCGATTCTAGATGCGAGCGGGCTCGACCTTCACGGCCTTGTACATGGTGCGGATCAACCGGAATCCCAACGAGTCATACAGGGACACGGCCGGAAGGTTTTCGGCGGTCACCTCCAGGTACACCCGCTCCAGGCCGACGGAACGAAATCCCTCGAGATTCTTCAGAACCAACGACCGCCCCAGTCCCAGTCCCCGGCACTCTGGTACGACACCGACATTCTGTATCGCACCCAGCGATCCGCTGTGGGCGAGTCCCTGGATGGTGCCCACGTCACTGTCGGGTCCGGCGATCAGCCAGGTGGTTTCCGACTTGAAGCTCCGCTGTTTTGTGATTTCCCGCATCAACTTCCGGCACCCGGAAAACTCGCCCAGGCAGGGAAAGACGCGAGAATCGATCTCGTCACGGAAGCTCTGGACCTTGACCTGGGCATGCCGCTCGAGGTCGTCGGAATTCCAGGGCACGAAACGAAAGCCTTCGGGCAAAGTCGGCGTGGCCAATTCCACGGTACGAAGATCGACTTCCATCCGAAATCGTCGATAGTATGCCACACCCATGGCGCCCATCCCGGCTGGCAGATACATCGGAAACGATCAATTCTACCACCGTTTCCTGTCGTGTTGCCAATCCCTAAGGGAAAGGATTGCCGCATTCCCACAAACGCAGGCTGTTTCGGGGATGCTTGCTGGAAGCCAAGAACTTCTCACACCCACTTCAACCGACTACAATGTCGTCCCCGAAAGGGAAATCCTGGCGGAGTAGCTCAGTTGGTTAGAGCAGCGGAATCATAATCCGCGTGTCGGGGGTTCGAGTCCCTCCTCCGCTACTTGTGGCTTGGTCAGGCG
>Ga0114932_10003204_pt1 | contig 16321 bp, 12 predicted proteins | sample 2SBtaG_2_FD_87286 | JGI IMG/M metagenome (GOLD analysis project Ga0114932, IMG submission 87286) | Deep subsurface microbial communities from Kolumbo volcano to uncover new lineages of life (NeLLi) - 2SBTROV12_ACTIVE470 metaG | ecosystem: Environmental > Aquatic > Marine > Volcanic ... | reverse complement strand
TCTCTTCTCATCTCTTCACTCATGGCTTCACGCAAAGCCTCTCTTAAAGCAATTGAACGCATATCGCTGTTGGTTAAATTGAGGGGCAAAAATATAAGATTATGGGGTATAAAACCAAAAAGAAATCCCCTGTTGGGCAAACAGGGGATCTTCCGGTTTATTGTTAAGCAGTTTAAAACACATTAAAACCATAGCTGATATAGTAAAGCCCTCCGATCTGCGGGTTACCAAAACCAGTACGGTAATATTTATTGAATATGTTGGAGCCGCCTATTTTGATCAATGATTTGGAAGCAGGCAGCTTGTAGCTCACCATCGCATCTACTGTTGAATAAGATGGCATGGGACCTACTGCAAATGTGCCTTCATAATTGAATTTATCGATCCACCTGTATACCACACTGAAACCGAAGCGGTTGTCTTTCAGGAAACCTGAATTGCTGAATGCCAGGTTAACGCGGTATTTGGGGGTATTGAAAAAAGATACAAATCCTGCTGGCAGGTCTCCTATCACGTCTGAATACACGTTACCACTTACAGAATAGTTCCTGGGCAACAGGTATTCCAGTGAAGCGCCCCATCCGCTCGTGGTTACCTCAGTGGGGGTATTGACTGCAATACTGTAAATGGTGCGTGTAGAGGGACTCAACAGGCCGATCGGACTGCCTGTATTAGATTGTATCACAACCACCCTGCTAAGGAAGTCTTTGGATTTGCCCCAGTAACCATATACATCTATCAACAGTTTTTTGTCGACCAGGCCTTTGTAGCCGACTTCAAAAGAACGGCTGGATTCTGGTTTGAATTCGCCGAATTGTTGTTCTTGTAATAATGCCGGATTAGGACTGCCCGCAGCAGCGCTTGCGCCGAATGCAGCTACACTGCCCGGTGTGTATACTTTATTACCACTGAAGTTATAATAGTCACGCAACTGCGGCAATCCGCCCATTAAACGAACACCGCCACTCACCAACAGGTTGATCCACTGGTCTTGCGTGGTGGGAAATCGATAAGCTGTCTGGTAAGAGAACCGCAGGTTATGATCTTTTGCCAGCTTCACTACCGCTGTTGCCCTGGGGGTAAAACGTCCGGCGAAATTGGTATTCTTATCGTAACGTCCAGATACGGTGAGTTTCAGCACATCGTTCAGCATTTTTTGTGATACCTGTCCGTATGCACCTATTTCATTGATCTTGATAGTACCTGCTGTATCGGCAAACAAAGTACCTTTTGAATCCAGTACATATTGTTTGAAGCTGCCGCCCACCAACAGTTCTGTACCCGACTTATCGAGCCCCAGGTCGTTGGTAAAATTGTATTGTCCTTCTACCACATTCAATTTAGATTGATCGAGGAACAAACCACCTCCCTGTGAAATGGGTTTTCCAGCCACTTGTTGGAACATCAGGTTGTTACCGATAAAGCCGGTAGGTCTGCCCTGGTCGGCAAAACCTCTTGCAGCAGCATGCGCCGTCAGGTCAGGCGCCCCCTGATCGCGGGCAGCAACATACGCCGAAAGATATTGCGGGTACCAGGTAGCGCTGGCTTTCCACGCCTCGTTGAAGAGACGGGTAGTTACGGTTGCATTGAAAGAACTTCCGGCATTCTCACGGGTGGTATAGGCCCGCACATGCCAGTTCCTGTGACGAAGTTCCAGTTTGTATTGACCAATTTTCAGGTCTTTTAATGAATAGCGGTCGCTACCAGTATAGACAGAATTACCGGTACCGAAATAAGCAGCAAGCGATGCTTCGATGGAATTGCTGAGTTTGTAGTGCAGGGCTCCCGACAATTTCAGGTTCACGGTATTGGGATCGATCACATCTTTTTCGTTGTACCCGGTTCTGCTCACACTTTGGTTACCAAAATAATTTTTATTGGCATTCGAACCATAGAGAATGGGTACATAAGGCGCCAGCGGAGCCAGGCTGGCATTGCCCGCTACAAAGGCACTCAACTGTGCCAGCGTCATGGAAGGATTGCTGTTGATGATGCCATCAATAGCGGCCGTACCGCCTGCCCCTACAGCACTGCGTACGCTGGCAGCGATGCCTGCCATTGGTTGGGTGGTTTCATCACCATACACATTCACACCATCATAATTGGGATCGGTGTACCTGCTGCCGGGAATGACTTGTCCGTATGGCGCATAAGGCGTACTCGCCCTTGAATAGTTATCGGTTTGGTTGGCCACCCAGTCCTGGGCCTGTATCAGTTGCGCTCCTATCTTAAACGCCCAACGCTCACTCAGCTTTTTGGCCCAACGAAGACTCCAGTCGTAATAGGGCGCCTTGTTGCGTTCATAATTATCGATATGATTGACGCCCTGTTTGATCTGGAAACTCAATCCCTGGTATTTGAAAGGGTTCTTACTATTGATCAAAATAGTACCATTGGTACCGCCCGGACCATACAACGCCGAAGAAGCGCCCGGCAACAATTCCATATTGTCTACATCCAGTTCGGTGAGCCCGATGACATTACCTACAGAAAAGTTCAGGCCCGGCGCCTGGTTATCCATACCATCTACCAATTGGTTGAGTTTGGTGTTGCCGCTGCTATTGAACCCGCGGGTACCCATACTTTTAAAAGTGAGACTAGCAGTTACCACATCAACCCCTTTCAGGTTGGTGATCATATCGTAGTAGTTGGCAGCCGGTGTATTGCGGATGGCAGCACTGCTGATCCGTTCGATGGAAACCGGAGATTCCAGTATTTTTTCAGGGGTGCGGGAAGCAGCTACCACTACTTCATCACCCAGTGTAAAAGAAACGTCCAGGTCAACACTCAGCGCCTCACCGCCTTTAAAATCGATTTCTTTTGTACCGTAACCTACCGAAGAAAATACCAATGTAAATGGAGGTTTTTGTACGGTGGTAAACCTGAAATTGCCTTTATCATCTGTAAATGTACCAGTAGTTCCTCCTTTGATAGTTACTGATACCGCCGATATAGCTTCTTTTGATTTACTGTTCTTCACACTACCCGAAACGGTGGTGGTCTGCTGCGCCGTGACATGAACGGTTATTGCCGATGCCGCAATAGCCAGCAAGCAGTTGCTGTGAGGTCTTCTCATACTATAGGCAAGTTTAGTTTAAATTATCACAATGTAACACTTGTTAGTATTCCAATAAAATTTAATTTTGCGCCATGTCATCCTTTCAGTTCCCCTCGCAAACGCAGTTATACCACGGTAAAGTAAGAGATGTTTATACTATTAAAAACGATTGGCTCGTGATGGTTGCCAGCGATCGCATTTCTGCTTTCGATGTTATTCTTCCGCGTCCCATTCCTTTTAAAGGACAAGTATTGAACCAGATCGCTGCCTATATGCTGGAAGCAACCAGTGATATTTGTCCCAACTGGCTAAAAGCCGTACCCGCACCCAATGTTTCTATTGGCACCCGTTGTGTTCCATTCAAAATTGAAATGGTGGTACGTGGCAACCTGGTAGGGCATGCCTGGAGAACTTATCACAGCGGCAGCAGAACGCTTTGCGGCGCTGTGATGCCGGAAGGATTGAAAGAAAATGATTTCTTTCCCTCGCCCATCATTACACCTTCTACCAAAGCAGAAGCGGGACATGATGAAGACATTTCAAAAGAAGAGATCATTGCAAAAGGATTGGCATCGGCGGCTGATTGGGCCGTACTGGAAGACTATGCGTTGAAATTATTTGCACGCGGGAAAAAGATTGCGGCTGCACGCGGACTGATACTGGCCGATACCAAATATGAGTTTGGTAAGATTGGCGACACCATTTACCTGATGGATGAAGTACATACGCCCGATTCTTCCCGCTATTTTTATGCCGATGGATTTGAAGCGCGGCAGGCCAGCGGAGAAAAACAACAACAGCTGAGCAAAGAATTTGTAAGGGAATGGCTAATGGCCAATAACTTCATGGGTAAAGAAGGGCAAACCGTTCCTGAGATGACCGATGAATGGATCAACACCATTAGTCAACGTTATATTGAGCTCTACGAAAAAGTAACCGGGCAAAATTTTGTTCCGCAAACACTGAGCAATGCCACAACAGAACAATTGGTGACCGATAGTTTGAAACAATTAGGAGCACTTTGATTTAAGGCTGCCGATCTTCATCCAGCCGCGGCCTCAATCGCGACTTACTTTTGTTGAACACATTCCTTCCCATGTCTACTCCCTGGCGGATTTGTTTTTGACGCTCCAGCGGCAGGTGCAGGGTGTCTTTACAGGCAGTACTGCAACATCCTTCATATGCAGCGGCACAACTTTCACACTGGATGAACAATAAGTGGCAACCACTGTTCTTGCAATTAGTATGGGTATCGCAGGGTTGTCCGCATTGATGGCATTTGGCAATCACGTCTTCGGTAATGCGTTCGCCGAGCCGGTCATCGAACACAAAATTCTTACCAATGAATTTAGGCTGTATACCCGCCTCTTTGGCTTGTTTGGCATAATTGATAATGCCGCCTTCGAGATGGAATACATGGTTGAATCCTTTGTGCAGCATATAAGCGCTGGCTTTTTCGCAACGGATACCGCCGGTGCAGTACATGATGATGTTCTTTTCTTCATTTCCCTTCATCATATCCACAGCCATTGGTAATTGATCGCGAAAAGTATCGGAAGGAATTTCAATGGCGTTTTCAAAATGACCTACTTCGTATTCGTAATGATTGCGCATGTCAATGACTACTGTGGCAGGATCTTTGAGCAATTCATTCATCTGCTCTGCATTCACATACCGGCCCTTCCGCTCCATGCTGAATGATGGATCTTCTATCCCATCGGCTACGATCTTATCCCGCACTTTGATCTTCAATACCCAGAAACTTTTGCCATCATCATCTACTGCAATATTCAAACGCAATCCACTCAGCGGCTCAATGGAGTACAGGAAAGACCTGAATGCTTCGAGGTTGGTATCCGGCACACTGATCTGCGCATTCACTCCTTCTTTCGCCACATAGATGCGTCCGAATACCTGCAAACTGTTCAGGTGCTTATAAAGGAAGTCGCGGAACTCCTGCGGGTTCTGAATAGGGAAATACTGATAAAAACTGATGGTAGTTCTGTGGAAGTCTTCTTCCATGAGGCGTTGCTTCAACTCCTCGTTCGATACGCGGTTGTGTAATACGGGCATGATTGACAAATTTCAGGCATCTCCTTTACGGAAATGCTCTATTCAATAATAGAACCACTTGCAGGGTGGTCAAAATTTCGGGGCAAAAATACGATATCTTAATAAGACAATCGTATTTAAATATGCCAGGTTCTCATACAGTATTCCCATCAAAAGCCTAATTTCAGCGCCTATTTCATTGATCCAAGGTTACTTATATGAAACCGTTTTTGCTTGTATCTGTTTTAACAACTCTTTCCCTTGCTGTGCATGCACAAAAAAAATTATCAGGAAAGGTATTCGATATCACCACCAAAGTGCCGCTGGCCGGCGCTACCGTTTCATTGCCGGGGAAAAACGTTGCCATTACCGGGCAGGATGGTTCTTTTATAATGGATTGCACTCCATCAGGCAAGATCACAATCTCTTTTGTAGGATATGAAGCAAGCCGGATACTCATCACGAACTGCGACCAGGAGCTGAACATAGGCCTCCATCCGTTGAGCAATATCCTCGACACCGTAGAGATCACTGCCACTACTGCGCAGCATCCATCGCTGCTTTACCAATCTGCCTCCATTGCCAAGTTGGGCGAAACAGAACTCAAACGCGGTAACGGTCTGTACCTAGATGATGCCATCAACAGTAATATACCGGGCATGACCATGCAGCGACGCGGCATTTCTTCCGGGCAACAATTCAATATCCGCGGGTATGGTAATGGCATCGGCAGCACGCGTGGCATCAGCAGTAATTTCGATGGGCAGGGCGCTAAAGTTTATCTCAATGGCATTCCTGTTACCGATGCCGAAGGCATTACATTGATGGATGATATTGACTTCGCTTCGATCGGAGATGTGGAAGTAGTAAAAGGTCCTTCCGGTACTTTGTACGGACTGGCCATTGCCGGTGTGGTGAACCTGAAAACCAGCAGGCCTGAGAAAGGAGTAACAACTATTGGACAAGATATCATGACAGGCAGTTATGGACTGCAGCGATTCACCACCCGTTTTCAAACAGCTACCGACCGCTCTTCCGTTTTGCTCAATTACGGTTACCAGCACTCCGATGGCTACATGGTACATACCGCTTCTACCAAGAGATTTGCCAGCTATGCAGGGGATTTTCAATTGAACAATAAACAAAGCATCAGTTCCTACTTTGGCTTCAGCAACAGCTACGACCAGCGTGGCGGTGAATTAACTATTGAGCAATACCAAAACATGGATTATTCCGGTAACCCCGATTACATCAAGCGTGATGCCCATTCGGCGGTCATCAGCTTTAGGGCAGGTCTGGCGCACACTTACCATTTCAATCAACAATTCTCCAATACCACTTCAGTTTTCGGATCAGGCGTTACCAGCCATTCCAGTTCAGCCGGCGGATGGACCGATAAGAACCCAGTAAATATCGGGTTGCGATCGGTAGTGAACATGAAATTCGATTTAGCCGATGGAAACAGTGTGAGCAGCATTACCGGTATTGAAACACAGCACCAGTATGCACAGGTGATTGGTTATAATATGGTACCAAACCGTTTAGACTCTAACGGGTACTGGGTTATTGGCGCCATGAGGAGCAACCAAGCCACTTATTCCGGCACTACTTCCTTCTTTACTGAATGGACCCTCACCTTGCCGCATGACCTTTCTGTTACCGGCGGCATTGGAACAAGCAGCATGCAGATTGAACTCAAAGATCAATTCTATGTAGCGGGCAACACCAAGCCCACCCATTACCAGCGCAGTTTTTCAGGAATGACCTCGCCGCATATAGCCGTGAACAAAATATTCAGCAAGGGATTTTCTGTTTATATCAATTGCAGCCGGGGGTATAAAGCTCCGGCAAGCGCTTATTTTTTTATTCCTGCAACCGGGCAACTCAATACCGGCTTAAAGCCTGAGATCGGAGACCAGATTGAGGTCGGCAGTAAGGGTGTGCTGTTCCACGATCGGCTCAGTTATCAACTGGCTCTGTTTGATGCGCAGTTTAAAAATAAAATGACTGTTGTTGCGGTTCCACTCAATAGCACTACCACTGCTTATAGTTATATAGCCAATGGCGGCAGGCAGGATGATCAGGGCATTGAAGCCTTACTGAAATATAAAGCATATCAATCTGACAATGGCTTCTTCCGTTCTGTTCAGCCTTTTGCCAATTTTGCTTATTCGCATTTCAGGTACAGGGATTATGTTTTTCAGAAGCTGAATACGCCTGCTACCAGCATCACTGTTGTTGATTACAGCGATCAGCCTGTTGCGGGTGTAGCTCCTTTTACTGCCAATATGGGTGTTGATCTTGGTTTAGCACAAGGCATTTATGCTAATGTACTGTACGGGTATAAAGATGCTATGCCTATCAGTTCCAACGGACTGAACCAGACCACCAGCTATAACCTGCTGAATGCAAAGCTGGGCATCCGGCAACATTTCTGTCAGCGCTTCAACATGGATCTTTTCTTTGGTGTGAACAACATCACCGGCGCGCAATACCCAAATATGGTATTCGTGAACCAATTGCCCGATGCTTATTTGCCGGCTCCCAATAAAGCAAATTATTTCGGAGGACTGAACCTGACCTATCAATTCGGAAGCAGGAATTAAAACAGCTTATTTAGATTGCCTGAAAAAGCTCCCGGTAAGTGCTGCCAATCCGGATACCAGTCCGCCCAGCACACCTGTAAGCAATATCAATACCACAAAAGATCCGCCCAACGGCAGTATCTGTGCTACTTTAGAAGACAGTATGTGTTCATTGGCAACATCTTTCATAGTAGCCAGGCTCACCCATAAAATGAACAGGCCCAGGAAGCCAGCCAGGAAAGCTTTCACGGCCCTTTGATGGATGGCTACAGATACGAGAAAAGAAGTGACCACAAAACTCCACCAGGGAAGTATTCCATAAATACCAACCGCAAAGGCAAGAAAAGCAGTGAGAAATAAAGCTGTGATGAATTTCATAATGCATAGGGTTATCCGTTGACGAAACTAATGTGCCATTTTATTTTTTCATGTTTCTGCGCTGCCTGTTTTTTCAGGAAGAGCAGGCGATAATACTTTCCGTTTGCCCAGCTATCGATAAATGTATCATAATACTTACTGCCGGGATTACCGCTTTGTCCGCCAGGGTACACGCCATAAGCTTCCACTGTTTCTGTCAGGTGTACGATCATACGCCAGCTGGGTCCGTGCGAATCTTTTGTTGCATTGATGATATGTGTGCCTCCACCGATGGGCAGGTGAAAGCGGCTCAGTGCCGGTATCTTCAGCAAGTGCGTGACTTTGGTGTCTTTAAAAACACCCCAGGCCAATTTGCCTTCCTTTTCAAGTTGTTTGAAATAGGCACAGGCTTTTTTACAGGCTTTGGTAATGGTTTCGCGCACGGTTTCTTTTTTATCGGGCGTATTGATGTCGTCTGCAAAACGATAGGTACTATCCTTGATCAGGCTTTCCAGTAAAGTAGATTCATCTGGCCATGGCAAGGGCAATTTGGATTTAGCAAATTCATCCGACCACATCTGTGTTTCAATGCTATCCCATATACACCTGAAAACGGTCGCGCCTTTTTCGTTGATATCATTTCGGAGATTCCAGCCTTTCAACAATGCCAGGTATTTTTTATCGGTATCGTCGAGAGATGCTTCGTCGAGGTACTTCAGTATAACGGGCCTTGCCATCTCTGCGAATACATTGTAATTATCGGTTTGCATTTGCTGCATGTCCTGCGGCGTGATGTTATTCATGGCCGACAGCTTTCTGTTGATGATGAAACCCCTGTAGGGAGGAAAATTGACAGGCGCTCCGAGGTAATACGGATAGGTGCTGTCTGTAGGCATTTGATTGGCACTGCTCACAAAGCCCCTGTCGGGATTTTTGATCGCCGGGTTTTCGTCAACCGGTATATAACCCTGCCACTTGTAGCTGCTATCGGCCCCGGGTAATACAAAATCACCCTGTCTTTTCCAGCGCGCAACAAATGTGCCCTGTTGTTTGATGGCGATATCGCCCGACACAGATGCAAAAGCAAAATTCTGTCCGGGGCATTTCCAGGTGTTGATGGCGGCGATGTAATCATCGTAATTCTTAGCACGGTTCAAACGAAAAAATACTTCCGGCCCATTGCCACCCTCGTGTGCAGTCCAGTGAATAGCCAGGTATTTGCCTTCGGTGCTCGCATTCTTGTAACTGTTATCATACATAACCGGACCAAATTCAGTCATGGCAATATTTTCTACCAGGTCCGGTTTTCCCTTGATCCGGATAACTTCTTTCCTGCTATCGGCTTTTTTCCAGGCGCCATTGTACCAATATTCCTGTAGCGTGGTGTCTTTGAATTTCAGGTCGAAATAATCGATCACATCCCTTCCTGCATTGGTTACACCCCAGGCGATGCTATCGTTAAACCCAATGATGACAGAAGGCGCGCCCGGGAAGCTCGCTCCATAAGTGCTGTATTCGGGTGTGGTGATCTGCACTTCATACCACAAAGACGGAAGGTTCAATCCAAGATGCGGATCGTTGCAAAGTATCGGGTGTCCGCTTTTGGTTTTGCTGCCCGATACTGCCCAATTGTTGCTGCCATTGTTTTTAGCCGGCAACTCCGGAGGAGCAATGGCTGCAGTTCGTGTATGACCCAGGTAAATAGAATCGGCGCCCGCAGGTTTTTGGGGAACAATAGAAGGTTTTGCAAACTCTGTTCCCCTGGGAATAATAGGATCCAATGAATCCTGAACGGCCGGATACAATTGTTCAAAATCTTTATATCCGAAGTAATTCCTGGCATTGGTCATTTGTAAATCGGTAGTAGTGCCGCGTGCAGTAAGATCGTACGACATGAACATCAGGAAAAGATAGGTCTTGAAAGATGTCCACTCTTCGGGCCGATAGTCGAGCAGTTTGTATTCAAAAGGAATTTGTTCTGGTTTGAGCGATTTGATATAAGCGTTTACACCTGCCGAATAAGATTCCACCAGGGCTTTTAGTTCAGGATGATTTTCCATATCCTTCGCAGTCTTCTCTGCTCCATATACCATTCCAAGTCTCCTGAAAAAGCGGTCGGTATTTACACGCCCTTCTCCTACGATCTCACTAAGCCTGCCGCCTGCCACATAAGTCTGGAATTCCATCTGCCACAGCCTGAATTTGGCATGCAGGAAGCCCTGAACATAATAAGCATCCAGGTCATTGTCTGCATAGATATGCGGCACGAGCCGGTCGTCCATATAAACGTCTACTTTGCCTTTCAGTCCACTTGCTTTGATATCGCCATCAAACGAAACATCGGCAGGTTCTGCATTTTGCCAGAAGCCCTGTTGCGGAGAAAGAAAATATCCCAGCCGGGGTGTTTTGCTTTCACCGGCGGGTAACTGCACATTCAACAACGTGGTTATACCCATCGTAGCTACAGCGCTGAGGATACATGGCAGGATTCTCATAAGGAGGAGTGGTTGTATGAATGAAAATAAGGAAAAAGCCTGATTTAATGAAGATACCCGTTATTGCAGGCAGGTAATTAATTTTTCCATTTCATCATCGGTATTGAATGCATGCAATACAATTCGCAGACGCTCTTTGCCTTTGGGAACAGTGGGATATAAAATAGGACGAACATCCAGTCCGCTATCCTGTAGTTGCATGGCCAGGTGTTTTACGGCTTCGTTGCCCGGAACAATCACTGCTTGTATAGGCGTAAATGAGATCAGCTTTTCATAAGCCAGGTTGGCTTCTTGAAATCGTTGCACTAATACTTTCAGCTTTGCTCTTTGTGTATGCATGCCAGGAAACAGCCGGTAACTTTCACCGATAGCCGCCACGGCATGTTCGGGCAAGGCAGTGGAATAGATCAGGCTCCGCGCAAAGTTGATGAGGTAACTGCGCAATGATGCCGACCCCAATACTACAGCACCATGACAGCCACAGGCTTTACCGAATGTATGCACCCGGGCAAAGACCGAATGCTGGTATTGTTGCTGCTGTACAAGCCCCTCACCTTCTTCTCCTATCACACCTGTTGCATGCGCTTCGTCGATGATGAGGTGGGCATTGTATCGTTGGCTGATGGCAACCAGGTTGCTGAGCGGACAAATGTCTCCATCCATGCTGAATACCGATTCTGTTACGATGAACAGGTTACCGGTAGCATGCTGCTGAATTTTCTTTTCCAGATCGTTCATGTCGTTATGTACAAAAGAAAACGACTGCGCGAAAGACAGCCGCATCCCATCGCGGATGGATGCATGACAGAGCTGGTCGTAGTATATCGTATCTCCTTTCTGCGGCACACAGGATAAGAGTCCCAGGTTCGCATCGTAGCCAGAGTTGAAGAGAAGCGCTGTTGGTGCCTGATGAAAAGAAGCAATTTGCTTTTCCACGGTTTCCGTCAACGGATGATTGCCAGCCAGTAACCGGGAACCCGTAGATCCGGATGCATTATCTGTGTCATGGGTGATGATCTTCCGGTCATGTACCATCCCCAGGTAATCATTAGAACAGAAATCAGCCTTTCCATCGGGCAGGCGGAGGCTGCGCAATGCATCGTGACTGATGCGTTCATTCAGTTTTTTTTGGAGAAAATCATCGGGGTACATCGCTCAAAGCTAAAGTTTTGTTGCAGATATTTGCGGAGGAAATAAATAGCATGATGGAAATATCCGATCATACCAAAAACATACTTGGTCTGCGCCTGCCTACCGATCCGCGTTGGGTAAACCTGACCGAGTTGAGCCTGGAAGCCATCCTCACCGATCATGCTTATTGCGAACAGAAAGCAGCTGTTACCTGTATTTCACTCATTCAACGCTATGCGAATAGAGAACAACTCGTTGTTCAATTATCGCCCATCGTTACAGAAGAATGGGGACATTTCCGGCTGGTATTACACGAGTTACAACGTCGCGGACTTAAGCTGGGGCGTCAGCGGAAAGATGCGTATGTAAACAGGCTGCTCGCTTTCCAGCAAAAAGGCGGCAATGAAGAAGGAAGGTTATTGGATCAACTTCTTACCATGGCCATGATCGAAGCCAGGAGCTGCGAGCGTTTCAAACGGCTGAGCGAAGGGTTAACGGATGAATACCTGCGCAATTTCTATCGCCGTTTCATGGAAAGTGAAGCCGGACATTATGCATTGTTCATCGATCTGGCAGAGCTGTATATCTCCAAAGAACGTGTGAGGCAGCGATGGAAAGAGTGGCTGGAACATGAGGTAGCCATCATGCAGGAATTAGAAGTGCGGGGTGATCGTATCCACTGATCTAAAAAGCGAAGTATTGTAGCTCTTCACTGAAATCCAGGTATGGATGTTTTTGCTGTAATTGCCAGGTTTTTTCATGATAGCTAGCCATGAATTTCCGGTGCTGGGCCGAAGTAGCATTAAAAGGGCGGTGGTTATGTGCAATATTGATCTCGGCAATTTCTTTGATCAGGTTTCGGGTATCATCATCCATGCAGGCGCCCAGGAATTTTTCCCATACATATTGCGTGGCCTGGTAGTTGGGGTGCACCAGGTCTTCGGCATAAAATCGGTAATCACGCAGGTCATCTATCACCAGTTCATACGCAGGAAAATAATACAGGCGATCGAACTTGTCAACAAGATGATGCACGGCTTGTATCAGCACAGCTTTGCTCCTGTTGTTCTCTATCACTCCCTCACGCAGATGACGTACGGGGCTGATGGTAAAAATGATCTTCAATTTAGGGTTGAAGAAAAACAAGCGGTGGATCATATTATCCAGCACGCTCAGCACTTCTTCTATAGCCATGAGGCGCCTGTAAAACCAATCAGCGGGCGCCTTATGATTATTGGCGGCTACTGATCCGTGTTTAGCTTGCGGGGCTTTCTCCGTTAAAGTATAAATCCATGCGGAGCCCAGCGTGATCATGATATGATCGGCATTTGACAGGTAAGCATGTGCAGCCGCTGTGGCGGTATTGATCTTTTGCAATGACGCTTCAGTTGTTGTTGCCGAAAAGCGGCTGTGGTGTTTCCAACTATGCCATGCATCGTTGTATTGGAAAAGGTCTGATGATGTATAGATAGTATTGTCTACATAGGCCGTGATGGCTTCTGCAACACTTACCGGGTTGAACAGTATACCATTAGGATTATCCATCACCTTGAATTTGTGTTTCTGCAACTTCTCTCCCATATTCTCTGTAAAACAGGAGCCTATCAACATCAGGTTATGCTGGTGTTGAATCGGGTGCAACATCTTCTTCACATCAAATTCAAAATGGAATTTCATGAGCACAAGTTCGTAAAAAACAGCAAGGAAAACGATTATTGGAAGATCGAATCAGCTATCTGCAGGCAGTTGTACATTGCCTGTTCGTTTATTTCTTTCAAAAAGCCACGTTCTTTGAAATAGCCGATCATCAACAAAGTGTCCATATTACCTACCAGGTCATCCTGCGCCATGGGGCAGCCGCCGATGCCTTTCAGGGCGCCGTCGAAACGCAGGCAACCCGCATCAAGCGCCGCAGTGAGTTTGGCTTCCCAGTTTTGAGCAGTGGAGTGCAGGTGCACACCGATAGTAATATCCGGGTATTGGGGAATCAATGTAATCAATGCCTTGCTAATCTGAGAGGGATTGGCTAATCCAACGGTATCGGCCAACGATATAATACGAATATCTTTTTCAGCCATCGCATCAGCCCAGTGCAATAAAATATCCTCATTATATGGATCGTTGTATGGATTACCAAAACCCATACTGAGGTAGATCACCAGTTCTTTTCCAGTCTTCAGGCACAATTCCTGAATAGCATCTACCCGCTGTTCACTTTCTTCTATGGTACTGTTGGTATTGCGGAGTTGAAATGTGGGAGAAATGGAAAAAGGAAATCCCAGGTAATGCACCGTATCATACACCACTGCTTCTTCCGCCCCCCGCTCATTGGCTACAATGGCCAATAGTTTTGTAGAAGTACTGCCCAGGTCCAACCCTTTCAATACTTCCTTTGTATCCGCCATCTGCGGCATTGCTTTGGGAGAAACAAAGCTTCCGAAATCCAATGTATCAAAATCTACTTGCAGCAATGCATTCAGGTACCGGACCTTATCGGCAGTGGCAATCAAATGCGGCCATCCCTGCATGGCATCGCGGGGACATTCTATAAGCTGCAAAGCAGGCAATAAAGCATCGGCATTCATGACGGCAAGTTACACTAAATGCAAAAGTCAAAAGCCAAAACGGTTTGTGTTTGACTTTTGACTTTTACATTTTGACTTACCTTAACCGGCTTGTCTATTTTTTAAAAAACTTATATACATATCCCGCCGCAATGGCTCCTGCAATAGGTGCTACGATAAACAACCAGAGTTGCGCTAAGGCATTGCTTTTGGAAAACAAGGCCTGGCTGATACTCCTTGCAGGATTTACCGATGTATTGGTTACCGGTATCGTTGCAAGGTGAATAATAGTAAGCACCAATTCAATAGAAAAAAATGTTTGGATTATTTAATCCGCTGCTTCATGGCTTCATAAAGCACAATCCCTGTTGCCACCGAAACATTGAAGGAATCGAATTTCGTAGCCATAGGGATAGTGAAAAAAGCATCGGCTGCTTTGGCAAGATGCGCCTGCACTCCCCTGCCTTCATCCCCCATGATGATACAGCATGGGTCGGGAAAATGAAGTTCAAACACTTTTTTATCGGCGCGCATTTCACTGGTAAAGACCTGTATACCATTCAGATGCAAGGTATCAACGGCTTTGAGCAGGCTGTTCACCCGGCAAATATGGATGTGTTCCAGTGCACCGGCGCTGCTTTTCATGGCTTCTTCATTCAGGGCACCTACTCCTTTATCGGGAATGATGATGGCCTGCGCACCGCAACAAACTGCGCTTCGGGCAATGGCGCCGATATTGCGCACATCGGTCACCCCATCAAGCATCACGAACAAAGGCGCTTCTCCTTTCGATACCACATGGTCTATCACCTGTTGCAGATCGAGATAAGGCACCAATGCAACGAAAGCCAGCACGCCCTGGTGATTGGCACGGGTAAGACTGTTGAGCTTTTCTACCGGAACAGGCTGTATAGGTACCTGGCGTTCGCGCGCCAGCTGCCTGATCTGGTTCACTATGTCGCCACCGGTATTTTTTTGCAGCAATATTTTATCGATGGCCCTTCCGGACTCGAGCGCTTCTATCAGGGGTTGCCGCCCTATGATCAGGGAACTTTGTTTAACAGCCATCTGCAAATGTATTATTTCAATCGTCCCTGAACCAACATCAATTTCACTTTTATAATAGCAGCCACACTCATCGAATCAGTGATCTCTCCTTTTTCAACCATTTGATATACCTCTTCAAAGGGCATTTTGCGCACCACCAGTTGTTCCGTTTCTTCCGGCTCAGCCTCCTGTTGTGTGAGGCCCGTTGCCAGGTAAATAATGGCTTTTTCATCACTCACAGAATTGGAGAGATGCATTTCCAGTAAGGGTTGCCAATGTGCAGCCACCAGTCCTGTTTCTTCCAGCAGCTCCCTCTTGGCGCCATCCAGCGTAGCAACGCCGCCGGCGATCAGGCTACCACCTTCGGGAATTTCCCAACTATAGGCCTGTAAAGGGAAACGGTATTGCCCTACCAGGTAGGTGTTCATCTCTTCATCCAATACCATAATGCCTACGGCCGTATTTTTAAAATGCACCTTACCGTAAATACCTTTCTTTCCGGCAGGATTCAACACATCGTATTCCGTCAATGCGATCCAGGGATTCTCATATACTTCTTTCTCTCCGGTTATTTTCCAGGGATTGTTTTCCATTGCGATCAATTTAATACCTCACTCAAATAAAAAACCCCTGCTTTTGACAGAGGTTTTTGTGATGAAGTGTTTTTATTTTAAACCGAATGCTTTCTTCACTTTCGGAACATAATCCAGTTTCTCCCAGGTAAACAATTCCACTTTCACTTTCTTCACTTTACCATCGGGCGATTTAAACTCTTTCGTTACTTCTTCACTCTTGCGGCCCATGTGTCCGTATGCAGCGGTTTCGCTGTAGATAGGGTTACGCAGTTTCAGGCGCTGTTCAATAAAGTAAGGACGCATATCGAACAAACCTTCCACGATCTTGGCAATTTGTCCATCGGTTTTCTTCACTTTGGCAGTACCGAAAGTGTTCACGTTGATGCTGGTAGGCTGTGCCACACCAATAGCATAAGATACCTGTACCAACACTTCATCGGCCACACCCGCAGCTACC
>Ga0114932_10003203_pt1 | contig 16323 bp, 18 predicted proteins | sample 2SBtaG_2_FD_87286 | JGI IMG/M metagenome (GOLD analysis project Ga0114932, IMG submission 87286) | Deep subsurface microbial communities from Kolumbo volcano to uncover new lineages of life (NeLLi) - 2SBTROV12_ACTIVE470 metaG | ecosystem: Environmental > Aquatic > Marine > Volcanic ... | reverse complement strand
TGAATGTTATGGAACATCTGGCTAATAATGTATTGCCAGTTGCGCAGCGTCTCGGATAATACGTAAGCAGCATTCCCCAGATATTTCTGGGGAATGCTGGGATATTAGAGACCGCTCTCTTTAAATAACTTTGCGTGTTCTACCAAGCTTAACGCCGTTCGCTTCATTGTCTCTGTTTGTGTATCGCTAACTTGTCGTTTGATTTCTCCAGGTATGCCTGTAACAAAAGAATTATCAGGTATATCGACACCCGCTAATACCACTGAATTAGCTGCTATCAAGCATCCCTTACCTAATTTGGAACGGAAAAGAAAGGTGCAGTTGTTTCCAAGCAGCGAGCCTTCGCCAATGAAATCTCCGTGTACGACAACGGAATGCCCTATTGTTACATAATCTTCAATAACTAGGCCGCTACCATGTATAACTGCCCCTTCCTGAGCATTTACATAATTGCCAATTTTGATGCTTTGTTTTCCATCACCTCTGATCGTAACACCGGGCCAAATGCTTGAGTATTCCCCAATTTCCACGTCACCTACAACATAGGCATGTTCGCTGACCCAAGCAGTATCTGCAATTTTAGGGGTTTTATCTCCAAGGCTCCTGATCAAGACCTACCTCCTGGCAAGAAAGTATTCTGGTTCGCTAAATACAAAAAGCAAAACCTTAAGTTGCCATCGGTGATTATAGACTAAAGTAAGGTATTGTGGGGGACAACATTATTCGTAGGCCCGCATCGCCCTGCGCGCGGCCATATCCATTTCCCTGTTCATTATCGCTCGGCGCTTATCGTATTGGCGTTTGCCCCTACCGACTCCTAGCTGTACTTTTGCGACTCTGTTCCTAATGTATAGGCTGAGGGCTACCACCGTCAGTCCCTTTTGGGATACGGAAGCTTGTATTTCAGTAATTTGATCCCTGTGCAATAACAATTTGCGAGGTCGTCTTGGGTCATGATTGTAAATGCTACCGGAATCATATAGGGCTATATGAGCGTTTACCAACCAAAGTTCGCCGTCTTGTGGTCGAGCATATGCATCTCTTAAATCAACTTTTCCTGCGCGGATAGATTTTATCTCTGTACCCGTAAGTACTAGGCCGGATTCAAATTTTTCTAGAATTTCGTAGTTAAACAGCGCACGTCTATTTAAGGCGATCGTGCGCCCGTCGTTATTAGTATTTGCCCCTTTTTTCTTCGCTTTAGCCAAAATCTGTACGCTTCTGCTTCAGTATTTCTAGTGCTTTTTCCATTTGTATATCATTCGTCGAGTCGACTGGAATGTCTACAAGGACATCTGGTTTTATACCCGAACCTTCTATCAACGTGCCGTTAGGTGTGAACCAATGCGCTACGGTGAAATAGATCCCTGATCCATCACTTAATGATCGTAATATATTAACACTGCCCTTACCAAAAGATTTAGTTCCTATTACTGTTGCTCGTTGGTGATCCATTAGTGCCCCACACAAAACCTCACTTGCACTCGCACTAAATTGGTTTATAAGGACTACCATAGGGTAGTCCTGTTTGTTTCCTGTACGCCGTACAGGCCAATCTTTTCTCGCTCCGGAGCCGTCTATTTCGTAAAGTACAAGGCCGTCATCAATGAATAGGCTCGTCACGTCCACAACTGAATTTAGCAAGCCACCGGGGTTATTTCTCAGGTCAAGTACCAGTGATCCTGATGCAGTTGATTCCTTGAATGCTTTAAGAGCTGTCTCTACTTCGGATTTAGTACTTTCCGTAAAATTAGATATATAAATATATCCTATGTTGTCCGGCATTAATTGAAAACTGACACTGTCTATCTGTATCACCCCGCGTCTGACGGTTATAGTTACTGGGGCAGTCTCATTTACATGTAGTATTAACAGATCAACTGTAGTGCCTTTTTCGCCTCGTATCTTAGATACGGCTTCAAGAAGTGTAGTGTCTGCAGTACTACTACCGTTAATGCCCAATATGACATCTCCAGATCGTATACCTGCTTTTTCTGCTGGAGAATCCGGCATTGGAGCAATTATGGTTATTTTTTCATCCCTCATTCCTACGTGCGCTCCGATTCCTTCGAAGGAACCGTGCACGTCCTGTGATTCCATTGAGAATTGCTCGGCATCGAGGAATGAAGCGTACGGATCATCGAGTGATTCCAGCATGCCTCGTATGGCAGCTTCACTGATCTTATCTGAGTCCAGATCACTACGAGTAATGTGCTGTTGTTCTAGTAGTTGCCACACTTCTTCAACTCTCTCAAAACCGGTGGTTAGAGATCGACTGTTTGTAGCTTGTTCTTGTATTACAGGTTGAGATACACACGCTACTGTAAGCAGTGCTACTAGTATGGTGGACATCACAACTGACACAAGTGTTAGGTTTTTTATATGGATCAATAAATTTAGGCTGAGGACAGATTAATGTACGCGGGATACACTCTATAAATTTAATTGTAACATAGGCTTAGTCGTATACTCTGTTCTGCAAATTGACATTGTTTGGATATGCTTGATAGCATTGCCGAAAAGTATAGGACGGTGAATATTTGGTCGGGATAATAAGTTTTGGTGGATATGTACCAAAATATAGACTAGGAGCCGATACGCTTGGTTGGCATTCTAGTCAGGAACGATCTGTAGCAAATTTTGATGAAGATACAGTTACCATGGGCGTTGCTGCGGGGTATGAATGTATTAAAGGGTTTGATCGAAAACAAATAGATGGTCTGATATTCGCTACTACTACCCCTCCGTACTCAGAGAAACAGTGCGCTTCTATAGCGGCAGAAGCGTTAGATCTCAGTAATAGCTTGTTTACTTCAGATGTAACGGATGTTTTGAAATGTGGGACCAGTGCTCTTCGTTCGGCATTTGATGCGATTTCTGCAGGGTCATGCAATCAAATTCTAGTGATAGTGTCAGATAGTAGACAAGGGCCGCCTAGAAGCGAAACAGAGCGAAATGCCGGAGATGGAGCAGTTGGATTCTTGGTCGGTGCTCACAATGTAATAGCAGAATATGAAGGGTTTTACTCGGTTAGTAGAAATATACTTGATAATTGGCGATCGAGCGGTGATCCCTTCGTAAGGACTTGGGAGGATCGGTTTGCTGTTGAAGAGGGTCTTGAAAGCGTCCTAGACGACGCTATTTCAGGATATTTGTCTAAGTATAATCTGCACCCAACTGATTTTGCTAAATTGGCTTTGTACGCACCGGACGCGCGTCGCCATACGGCATTAGCACTAGGTCTAGGATTTAATCAAGATCAAATAGAAGATCCTATGTTTGGTCAGATAGGAAATTTAGGATCGGCTTTTGCTCCCCTGTTGTTGGCTAAAGCGTTGGAAGACCGCCTTGAAGGAGATCGCATCTTGGTGGCTTCATATGGGGACGGGAGTGATATTCTTGGTTTCAAAGCTACCAAAGACACTAAACTCGCTTCGGATTTGCTAGGTGTAACTGGTCATGTTGAATCTAAAGAGATTTTAGCATCTTACGAGACGTACGCTAAATGGCGGTCAGTGTGGGATGTTGATGGTGGTTCTAGACGACCGGACCCTCAATCTCCGTCAGCGACGGCATTATGGAGAGAAGGCGAAAAAAACATTAGGCTGTACGGAAGCAAGTGTGATAGTTGTGGCTACATTCAATATCCAACTCAGACGGTTTGTGTAAACTGTCAGAGTAGGGATGGTCATTCATCTGTTAGGTTCAGTGACCAGACTGGAAGTATCTTTACTTATTCTATGGATTATATTGCTGGTAGCGTCGACGTCCCGCTGGTGATTACGGTGGTGAATTTCGTCGATGGTGGACGGATTCTTTGTATGATGACCGATAGAGAGATTGACGAAGTCCATATCGGTATGCCTGTACAGATGAGTTTCCGTAAGCTTCGAGTAGTGAATGGCATACATAATTACTATTGGAAATCGATACCAATGCGAGGTGTTGTTAATGCGCGGAATTAAGGACAGGGTTGCTATAGTAGGTATGGGGTGTAGTAATTTTGGGGAGCGATGGGAGTCAAGTGCTGCAGATTTAATGGTCGAAGCCGGATATGAAGCATATGCTGATGCAGGTTTGGAGGCTAAAGATATCCAAGCGGCTTGGCTGGGAACAGTAAGCTCTTTTAGAACAGGCCAACCACTAGCGGAAGCTCTTAAATTAGACTATATACCAATCACCAGAGTGGAGAATGCATGTGCAACGGCCACAGATGCATTTCGGAATGCTTGCTACGCGGTAGCTGCGGGGATATACGATATTGTGTTGGCCGTTGGGGTGGAAAAACTGAAGGACTCGGGATTCTCAGGGCTCGCTATACCAGAAGCTCCTGGTACTGATGTGGCTCCTCCGACGCCTCCCCCATCTCAGTTTGCTATGGCTGCAACTCGTTACTTCCATCAATATGATATACCATATGATCAGGGTAAACTTACTTTGGCTGAAATTGCAGCGAAAAACCATCATAATGGAACTCTTAACCCTAAAGCACATTTTCAACGCGAAATAACAACCGATCAAGTAGTCAACGCGCCCATGATTGCGTGGCCTTTGGGTCTGTTTGATTGTTGTGGCGTTAGCGACGGTGCTGCAGCTGCGATAATCACGACACCAGAAATAGCCCAGGGACTCAGGAAGGATTATGTATTAGTTAAGGGTCTAGGCTTATCAGTAGGGGCGTTTGGCGTTCTCAGGGATGATTGGGATTTTACGCATTTTCCGGAGACTGTTAAGGCAAGCCAAGTTGCATACGAAGAAGCGGGCATATTGAATCCGAGAGAAGATATAGATCTAGCGATGGTACATGATTGTTTTACAATTACCGAGCTGATCATTTATGAGGACCTCGGATTTAGTGCTAGAGGTAAGGCATCAGATGATGTGCATGCAGGCAGCTTCACTTTGGAAGGCGATTTACCAGTTAACACCGATGGAGGTCTTAAGTGCTTCGGTCACCCTGTAGGAGCTAGCGGTATTCGCATGATTTATGAAGTGTACAAACAATTGCAGGGCAAGGCAGAAGGCAGGCAGCTTAAGAAGGCTGATGTCGGATTGACCCATAACCTAGGTGGCCGTCCTGGTTCATTTACTTGTTCAGTAGCTATTTTTGGATCTGCTGAATGATAGTCAGGAACGATACGGAAGTTTTGGAGTATAGCTAGTGGGTAACTTTCTTCAGACAATATCGAGCAGATTTCTAATAGCACTACAGTATCAGGATTACAGGACGTTATGGACCGCTAATCTATTGGCTGGTGCCTCCGCCTGGGCCTTAATAGTCGCACGTGCCGTTTTAGCATTTGAGATCACTGGATATTATTCCTGGGCAGGATTGGTTGTATTTGCCGCCATGATTCCTCGGTTAGTTGCCACACCGTTGATCGGGTTTATAGCCGATAAGTTTGATAGACAGACAGTTTTGTCATGGACGTATGCTCTGAATCTGTTGCATAACGTTGCACTTGCTATTCTAGTTATGACAGGTTTAATAGGCCCAATATTATTGGTCGCCCTAGCTTTCTTTAATGGGACTCTTAGGGCTTCGCAGATGACGGCTACTCAGTCTTTAGTTCCTAATTTAGTTCCGAAGGAGCACTTATTAAACGCGGTTGCTCTAAACCAAGCTACGCAGCAGGGTTCTAGAGCAGTGGGTCCTTTAGCGATTACTCCAGTAGTTCTTTACGTAGGGTTGGACTGGGCGTTTTGGGTATGTGCCCTCTTCTATTTGATAGGCCTTATTCAGACTATGCGTATAAAGACTAGATCGACTGGAGAGATAGACCAACGGAAGAGCGTAGGAAGAAACATATTTGATGGGTTCGCCTATGTTTATACGACTCCGATCGTGTTAGCCATGATAATGTTTGCGGTATTTCATTGCACCTTGACTATGTCTTATGAATCTCTATTGCCTGCTATGTCTGAAATAATGAGTAAAACTGGCAATCCTAATCACGCGGTATTGTTGATGTCAGGTATAGGTGTTGGCGCTTTGATATCATCTGTACTCCTGGCGGGAGTTAGGACAGACGCTGTTAGAGGTCGAGTTTTCCTGTTTGTGGGGCTGACAAGCGGCCTTACATATGTGGCGTTAGGATTGTCTTCCCTAATGGAGATGGCTTTGCTATTTGCGGTTTTATTGGGGGCGAGTACTGCCGGTTTTATGACGGTTACTCATACAGTAATACAAGCTGTGGTTCCGGACGGAGTTCGTGGACGAGTGTCCGGAATATACAGTATGCATGTCGGTGGTAGTATGGCTTTTGCTAATTTGTTCAATGGCGTATTGGCTGACGTTTTTAATGCACCTTTGATAATGACCATAACAGGCAGTGCTTTTTTGGTACTATCGATTTTAAGTGTTGTTTACAAACCTGTCAGAGCTCTCTACTTCCCGCGAATATTCAGTAATGAACCTATCAGCGAAGGTTGAGGATAATCAGCTAGGTTTAGGGTATCACTCAGCCTTGAAGGGTAACCTTGATTTGGCACCTGCTTAGTGCTGCTTAAAGAAATTGTAAAAAATGGGTATCCTTTATCCTTGACTTAAAAAAAGTGATCTTGATATAAGTTAGTTGCAACGTAGTGGGAAGTGTGTACGTCGGGTGGTTGCAACTTTGCAGGTTATTATTGTCCTTTCGCGTATGGTAACTCCCAAGTAACAGTGTTGCCGGTTGATTTAGTATTATGCTAGAAACAAGTCTAGTTAAAGTTATTGGTCGCGGGAGTACAGTTAATCTTACAATAGATGATATTGAAGATATTTCTGTCGTATATCAGCACCTGAATGACCATTTGGCGAATAACCGATTTATGTATTCGACTGGGATTATAAACGTAAACGTGGGACGCAGGATCCTTGTTAAAGAAGAGATACAGAAAATAAAAGAGATTATTGAATCGGAGTCTAATGTAACCGTAGCAAGATTTTGGTGTGATCCTTCTACATTATCTGAGGCACTCTCTGAGAGTAATGGATTTGGGGTAGATTTATCTGACCCTTCGAGAAAATCACAACCACAACAGGCAATTGTAATTCAACATAATGACCCAGCCACATATTCAGATTCTGTTAGCCCTATAGATCAGGATGATATTGGTGACCCGTTGGTATCGGATGATGACTTTAAACCTGAGCCGCACGATGCTCCGGAGTATCTCGACGTATTGATTAGGGCTACGGGCAATTCGGATGAAGAATTGCATTACGACACTGAATATGTGTCGTCAGACATTTCAGAAGTTATCGATGAAGATAGCCTAGATGATCTTGTGGGGTTTCCTGTAAAGGACACGCCTGAGTCTGGTGATGTTCACTTAACAAACAAAACAGAAGAACTGATAGATGCTTATCGTAGAAATGAAGCACTGTTCATAAAGACGACTTGTCGTTCCGGAGAGGTGATTAAATATCCTGGGGATATCGTGGTATTGGCAGATGTAAACCCAGGAGCCGAACTAGTTGCTGATGGGGACATAATCATTTTCGGAAATCTTAGAGGATTTGCCCATGCAGGTGCTAGTGGAGATATACAGTCAGTTATAGTGGCTTCAAATTTGAACGCGCACAGAATCCAAATTAGTGATTGCGTCGGAGTTGCACCAGGGAAATCTAAACAGAGTAAATCGAGAGGAAGTCAACCCAAAATAGCCTTCATTAGACGGAATTCAATATATGTTGCGACGTATACGGGGAGGTTTGCTGGGTATAGTGGAGGGGTATTGTATGAAGGGTAGAACCATAGTAATCACATCAGGAAAAGGTGGAGTTGGAAAAACTACTACAACTGCCAATATTGGTACTGGCCTGGCAATGCGTGGGCATAGGGTGGTTGTAATTGATACTGACATTGGATTACGAAACCTTGATGTAGTGATGGGGCTGGAAAATCGTATTGTATATGATTTAGTTGACATAATCGAAGGCAACTGCAAAATGCATCAAGGCATGATCAAGGATAAAAACAATCAAGATTTATACTTAATACCGGCTGCGCAAACGCGAGACAAAAATTGTATAAATGAAGAACAAGTCAAGGAGCTTTGCGCTAAGCTTGAAAGCGAATTCGACTATGTTTTGATAGATTGTCCCGCCGGTATAGAACAAGGATTTAAGAATGCTATTGCTGCAGCTGAAGAGGCTATCATAGTAACGACCCCAGAAGTTTCAGCGATCCGCGACGCTGACCGTGTAATTGGGTTGTTGGCGGCTGCAGAAATCCATAACCCTAAGCTGATAATTAATAGGATACGGCCTGGGATGGTTAAACGCGGTGAGATGATGGATAAGGATGATATAGTCGATTTGTTGGCAGTTGAAGTTCTAGGAATGGTACCTGCCGATGATAAATTGATAACTGCAACTAATCAGGGAGTCCCGGTAATACATGATAAACGAGCTGTTTCTGGAGCTGCGTTTTCTCGTATTACTGCAAGAATAGATGGAGACGACGTTCCACTTATGGATCTAGACCCTAAGACAAGCATTATGGGGAAAGTAAAAGAAATCATGGGAATGAATAGAGGTGCTTACTCGCATGCGTGAACTAATAAAATGGGTAATTGCCAAGAGAGATCAAACAAGGATAGTTGCTAGCAAAATCTCTGCAAGAGAACGACTACAGATGGTTTTGATGAGAGACCGTATGGATGTGTCACCAGATATTATGGATGCTCTAAAAAATGATATGAAAGATGTTATGGCTCGCTATCTTGTGGTAGAGGATGATTTTCAAGAGTTTGCGATACATAGGTCAGACGAATCGGTATTCTTGGTATCAAATATATTGGTAAAGGAATTACCTAGAAACACGGCCACAACTTAGAACTGTAAATATGAAATGGCCTTTAAAGGGGTAGATGGGTTTGGGGTGCTACGATTGTGCCTATCTTATCTGCCCCTTTAGTATGTGGGTATTCGGGTAGTATAATCGTGGCCACTTATTATGCGGGCGTGGACATTATGAACTCAACTTATGATGAATTGTCCAAATACTTGGAACTGACACCTAAGAGCAAAGCCGTTTGGGATAACTCTTGTGAATATTTGCCCGGCGGAGATAGTAGGAATTCTATCTATTGGAGTCCATACCCGATTTTCATTAACTCCGCAAAAGGATCTATAGTCACGGATATTGATGGATGTGATCGGCTAGATTTCATCAATACTATGACTACCATGATACTGGGACATGGATTTCAGCCGGTTATTGACGGTGTGCGAGGACAGTTAGACGATGGGGTTGGGTACAATGCCCCAAACACTCATCAAGTTGAATTAGCTCAACGTTTATGTGAGCGCATACCAAGTCTTGATTTAGTTCGATTTACTAATTCGGGTACCGAGGCAACACTGAACACCATTAGAGCGGCGCGAGCTTTTACAGGCCGAACTTCTATTGCAAAAGTTGAAGGTGGATACCATGGGACCCACGATACTGTATCGGTGAGTGTAAGAGTTAATGTTTCAAAAGCAGGCAGCGCGCTCTCACCGGAGCCGCTAGCAGCGAGTGAAGGTATACCGAGTGAAATATTAGACCAAGTGATCGTATTACCCTTCAATGATATAGAAGTAGCATTGAACATCTTAGAAACTCACCATAGTGATCTTGCTGCTGTAATTGTAGAACCAGTCATGGGGTCTGTTGGCATGGTTCCTGCGACTCATGAATTTTTGTCTATGCTACGTCGCTTCACCCAAGAACATGGGATAGTCTTAATTTTCGATGAAGTTATTAGCTATCGTGTCTCTTCGGGTGGATGCCAAGCTCATTATGGTATAACTCCAGATATGACCGCTCTCGGTAAGATAATCGGTGGAGGTTTTCCTGTCGGTGCTTTCGGTGGCCGGAGGGATATCATGGAGTTGTATGACCCTAGGTTAGGTCCTAGAGTTACTCACGCAGGAACGTTTAATGGAAATCCTATTTCTATGTTGGCTGGCGTTATCACACTGGACAACCTTACCCCAGATGTCTATCAAGACTTAGAGATACACGCTCAAGTATTACGCTCCGAAATACATGACATCTGCATTGATCTCGAGGTTCCAGCACAAATTACTGGTATTGGATCTCTATTCGGAATCCATTTCGTTGACCATGAGATACATAACTATCGTGATATAGCTAATTGTGATACTGAACTGCGGGATCGGGTGTTCCTAGGAATGATGAATGAGGGTATATTAGTCGCTCCAAATCTAGTGGGCGCTTTGTCAACTGAGACAAAGGCTGAGGAGGTCAGAGTGTTTTGTGAAACTTTTAGAAAAGTCTTGTCGCGCAATATTTGAGCGGAACTGACTCAGAGGTACATTTATATTCTAGAGTATGAGTTCGCTCTATTAACGTGACCATAAAAAAGATGGGCTGAAAAGCCCATCTTTTTTATATTTATGCCTAGACTAGTCTACCGGAGAACGCTTTTCCCATTTCTCTGGCGGTGGATAGACTGGTGTTGCTAATCTGCGTACATTTTCAGTAGCGAACCAATCTTTACATTCTTCTCTCCATTTAACGTAGTGGGGAGCATTACGGTGTGCTTCAACGGCTGCGTCATCCTGGTAGATCTCATATAGATGGATCTGGTTCTCGTCTTCGTTATCTTGAAGAACATCAAATCTTAGGCAACCTGGTTCGTCGTTATTTGAACCTCGCGCGTCTCCCATCATTGATGCCATAAACTGATCTTTAAACCCGGGTTTGATATTGATTGTTACGACTAGGGCTATCATCTTACCTCCATGTATCTTATGTATATTCGGTATAGCCAGCGATATTATATCTAGGCACTTGATTGGATACAAGAAAGCATCTATGGTGACACGTCTGGAAATAGGATGTAGAATCTCCGAAACTAATGGGTTTGGAGATATTAATGGCGGATATACCGATTGTATACACACTGACAGTTTGTCCTGCATGTGACCTTTTGAGGGATACATGGCGTCGTGAGGGAGTCCAGTATGAAGAACGGAGAGTTGATCAAAGTCAAGATACACTGGATGAAGCATTGGATTATGGAGATTCTGTCCCAATAATTGTATATCCAGACGGAAAAGTGGAGATAGGATTTCAAGGGCATACTGGTTGAGAAATAGGATAACCGATCGTTGATCGGTAAAACAGCAAACTACCTACAGCTTTAGTTTAAAGGAGTACTGAAATGGCACGTGAAAATACAGTTGTTACATCTCAGAGATATTCAGAAGGATTTGAATATTCAGACTACATCGACCAAATAAATGTTAACAAAGCGAGATTCCAGGAATTCTATGATAAATTTCAGATTAATGATCAAGAGTCAGCCACTTTAAAAAATATTGCAGCTAACCCAAAGGGACCATCCAAAATGATGGTTATTGGTGAAGACTGGTGTGGAGATGTGGTAAGGGGACTGCCGGTTTTGGCTAGAATGTCAGAGACTGCTGGCTGGGATATGAAAATATTCCCACGGGACTCACATGAAGATATTATGAATGAGTTTCTGAAAGAAGGAAAATACATGTCAATTCCAGTAGCGGTTTTTTATACCAGTGAGCATGAATACATATGTCACTGGATAGAGCGTCCAGAAGTGGCAGCTCAGGAGCAAAGACTCATCGAACAGCAGATACGGAATGAGAATCCTGATATTACAGACCAAGACTTTGGCCGAGAGCGACGTAATAGAACTGGGGCTAAATCTGAAGAATGGCAACAAGCTACCGTAACGGAAATAATAGAGCTCTTACAGGCCAATCTGTAACTATTGTTTTGCATCACAAGATCGTTCGTATAATCAGGGGCCCTGCATAATCTTACCGGTTTTCTATCATCCTACTGCTAGGGCCCTGACCTCTTTGGCATTGTTGGGGAGAGGATACGCTTTCCACGTGTTCCCATCATCCTGAGAGCCGAATGCTTCTCCTGCCCGGGCAACGCAAAATACATTATGAGGTGCCCTAGGATCGTTTCTAATAGCCATCATTGTGCTATTAGAGTTTATTCCACTGCCGATCGTTTCAAAGGACCGGAATAGGTCACGGCTCCTAAATACAGCTCCTTTGTCGCTTATAGCTGCTGCGCCAATTGATATATAAAGAACATTAGGCATATGTGTGTCTGACCAAAGGTCCCGAGTGTATGTGATCTCCGAGAATTGCCCGAAATTTATGGGTATCCAGTCACTGCCTCTGTCAGGCCCTATAAACGGGCCTTGTCTAGTAGTTATAAAGACAGTACGTGGTGAAGCTGCAGTACAGTGGATGCCGTGTAAATCTAGGGTGTCTTCACTAGGAGCGAGTGATCCAGTAATATCTTCCCAACTATTTCCGCCATCTAGGCTTCTTATTACTCCGGCAACTTCCAATGCTGCGTATATCTCATCCGGTGCGTTCGGATCTGCCGTCATTGCAATAACTCGAGTCGGGAATGACATGGCACATTCATTGGATCCCATTACTGCAGGTGTTTTATGCCAAGTATCACCACTATCAGTACTTTTATGCACTTGTCCGGGAGCAGTTCCGAGATACATGGTTGTGGGGTCTCCAGGTTTGAATAAGAAAGACCATACACCTGGTCCGTCCACAGGATAATTCAACCGTGTCCAAGTGTTGCCATGGTCTTCGCTTCTGTAGGGACCGTCATGGGTCCCAGCAAATAATGTTTCAGGTTTATCAGGATGAATAATGAGCCCGTGGACCTGAACTTTATCAGGTAGTCCCGCAGTTAGTTCTTCCCAGGAGTTGGAACTTGGTGATAGGCGATATAAGCCATAAGTCTCTGCTCCTACATATACAAATGTGTTCTCTTCAAAAGCCATAGACAAATGGACTCCTTTTCAGGTTTTAAGCCTAATCTGCGGATAGCTCTTCTATTGCATAAGTGAATTCTTCTATGACTGGATTTGAAAGAAGCTTTTCAGCCATGTCATTCACTTTTTCTTCAGCTATTGTTTGGGAGGACTCGTCGATCGTTATCTCCATATATTTTCCAACACGGACGTCTTCAACCGATTGAAAGCCTAGGTTTCTTAACGCTCCCAGAACTGTTAAACCTTGTGGATCATTAACCATGTTTTTTAAGGTTACTCGGACCTTAGCTAAATACATAATGCAACTCGTCTGTATTAATGATATGTTGATCAGGTGATAGGGTCAGCTATTTGGAGGCGCCATTACGCCGCTTTCTGTGCAGACTAACCTTTCTGGTCCAAGGTTGCCTGCGTAAGTGTCAAAAAACTGTTCTAGTCGTTCCTTATCAATTACTGTCATAGTGTCTGATATGCCCCATGCAGCGGCAACGATGGTGCCAGATGGTATCTGTTTATAGGGACGAGCAACACCCCACATTTTGGAGGGGCCGATATCGTCAAAGACCTTTCGAAGTTGATCAATCTGATCGCTATCTTCTAGGTTGTAGCTTATAACGATATTTCCGTGCTCCAAGTTATGTACTATCCGCTCATCAACTAATTCAAATTCTTCGAATCCACATTCTGCCCATCTTGCGTAGTGGTCGCCAGAGGTTGGCGGGACAGTGTTATATTCTACCTTTGTGCCCTCGCTTATGTGCCTCCTAGTTGGCATTATTTCGTGCTCTATACCGATTCCTTTTACGTAGGTCTCTGAATCTCCACCACGTGCACCAAAAGATGCACCGCCTACCACGAATCCGGCTATCACAAGAAAAGCTATGATTGCCGAGGCTGATATATACCACCAGTTTGCTTTTGGCTTAGGTCGATTTAACGATAAAGAGGCGTCCGAGCTTCTACTACCGGGTTGTATTCGTCCACGACGACGACGATGCTTTGATAATGGCACTATGGATCTCCTATTCAGTTATGATCTTATCTATATAGATTCTTCAGTAAGCAGATTATATGCTTCCGTGTAACGCTGTGTTGTTTTCTCAACTACATCATCTGGTAGCTCTGGCGCCGGTGGCTCTTGATTCCAGCCCTGATGCGATAGGTAGTCTCGTACAAACTGCTTGTCATAGTTAGGTTGAGACTTTCCTGGAGCGTATCCTTCTGCATTCCAAAATCTACTAGAGTCAGGTGTTAATAACTCGTCTATTAGGATTAGTTTGCCGTCAAGCAATCCGAATTCCAGTTTTGTGTCTGCAAGTATAATCCCTCTCTGCCTAGCATGCTGGTCAGCGAAAGAATATACCTGCTTGCTCAAAACTTCGAGTTCTTTCGCAAGTTCTTTTCCCACTATATCTTCTACTTGGTCTTGGGTAATGTTCACGTCATGGCCTTCTTCGGCTTTATTTGTCGGTGTGAAAAGGGGTTCTGGAAATGGTGTGCCCTCTAGCATGTCAGATGGCATAGACAGTCCCCAGACTGTACCGTTACGCTGATATTCTAACCAGGCTTGCCCTGTAATATATCCCCGAACTATGCATTCAATATCAATACGTTCGGCTTTTCGTACAATCATTGCTTGGCCAGCTATCTCTGATGGTAATGTAGTCAGCAGTGGATTATCCCCGTAGTTGGATTTAAGATCTGGAGAGTCCGCTAAACAGAGAAAATGGTTAGGTACTATATTCTTTGTTTTTTCAAACCAGAAGGCAGATATCCGGTTGAGCACTTCGCCTTTTCTTGGAATACCTGTAGGCAATACTACGTCGAACGCTGAGATCCTATCAGTAGCTATCATCAGTAAAGTCTCGTCATCAACGGTATAGGTATCCCTAACCTTTCCTTTGTGCAGGATATCCGGCAAATTGGTGTTTATAATCATTAACCTTCTCTTGTTTTCATTTATGACTAGTGTGTTGGAAATTACTACTTAGACAATCCGATCCTTTCGAACGTTTCGTCGATGTGTTTTGTATAGTAACCATAATCAAATATTTTTTCCATATCATCTATTGATAAGCTGGCTAGTGCATCCGTATCGTTCTTTAATAGCGAACGGAAATCTTCTCCTTCGTCCCAACTTTTCATGGCGTTTCTCTGAACTATCTTGTATGAATCTTCTCTTGAGAGTCCTTTGTCTATTAAAGACAGCAGGACTTGCTGACTAAATATAAGCCCACGGCTGCTCTCCACGTTAGCCCACATTTGTTTGTCTAGGACGCGTAGGTCTTTAACAATACCGGTAAAAATGCTCAGAATATAATCTAGTGCCAAACAAGAATCTGGCAGTATTATTCGCTCAGCCGACGAGTGGCTTATATCGCGCTCACCCCATAAGGCAACATTCTCCATAGCGGTCAAGCTGTTTCCTCTTATCAACCTTGCCAGTCCGCATATGCGTTCTGCTAATTCTGGATTTCTCTTATGCGGCATAGAGGAAGAACCTGTCTGTCCATGTCCAAAGGGTTCTTCCAGTTCATGTATTTCGGTTCTCTGGAGGCCTCGAATTTCTGTTGCGAACTTTTCAAGTGAGGCTGCTATGAGGGCAAGAGTCGTCATGAAATGAGCATGTCGGTCTCGCTGTATTATTTGGTTGGATACGGGGGCTACCTGTAGGTTAAGGTGCTTGCAAACATTATCTTCTACCCTTGGCGGGATGGTAGCATGAGTTCCTACCGCACCTGAAATCTTCCCTACCCTGATTCCATTACACGCGTCAACGAGTCGGGCTCGTTGGCGTTTCATCTCTTCCCACCATAAAGCCATCTTGAGTCCAAAAGTGATAGGTTCTGCGTGAACACCGTGCGTTCTACCCATCATTAAGGTATCTTTATGCTTGAGCGCTTGTTCAGCTAGAGCTTCTATTGCTTTATCCACTTCGCCAATTAATAGTTCGCCGGCTTGGACCATCTGCATTGCCTGCGCTGTGTCTAACATATCGTTGGATGTCATTCCCAGGTGTAACCACCGACCCTCCGGTCCTAGAGTTTCAGTTATTGATGTTAGAAAGGCTGTAACGTCATGACGAGTAGTCTCAAATATTTCCATCATACGGTCGTGGTTGTATGTGGCAGTTCGCAATAATTTCATGTCAGATTCTGGGATAACTCCTTCCTCAGCCCAAGCCTCTGAAACGGCTAGTTCTACATCTAGCCATTTTTGATATTTATTCTCGTCAGACCAGACTTGTTTCATGGCTGGCCTGGAATACCTGTCAATCAAAACGCTCTCTCCTATTTCTAATTGGCATATGGTTGGATTTCATGTTTTGTCTTGAACTGATCTCAATGCTGTCAGTACATCACTAAAATCAGTAAATGGAATAAAGGGTATGTTTTGCCGCTCACACTCTTCGGCTAGAACACTATGTGCGAAAACAATATCGGCTTCGACTGCCGCCTCAAAATCGGATCTCCCGTCGCCGATGTAATACACTATGTGGCCTTTCTTTTGGTACTCATTTACAATAAG